>OIXX01000140.1_pt1 | contig 58725 bp, 73 predicted proteins | sample 1588161 | NCBI WGS metagenome assembly OIXX01 (sample SAMN03283274) | human gut metagenome | biome: human-associated habitat; material: feces | host: Homo sapiens | place: Peru | collected 2012 | reverse complement strand
GAAAGACAGCTGGGATAAGGTTTCCCGGTCACTCCTATGAGAGCTGCAAGTCCCCCGCGGCAGATTGAACACGAAAATGAGATGATCGTTATTCCACATCGCCTTTTCTTATTTGTGATAAGGTGTGAAGCTTATCCTGCGATAGCTTCGTAAACGTATTCCCGCATCGTCATTTCCCCCTGTGCAGAGGATCTTTTTTCAGGAAAGCCAGCTCTTGTAAGCAATACGGAAAATGGAACTATCATCCGAGGAATCCGCCAAACCTCCGACTCCCACATTCCTATCTTCCTATCACCAGCCGTCGCATTTCCTTCGCCGATGTCAGTGCGCTCTTCGAGTCTTCCGTACCGGAGATCATCTGCGCGATATCGTCCAAATGCTGCGCGTCATTGAGGAGTACCGCCTTTGTCGATGTCCGGCCATTTGCGATCGTCTTCACGATCTGATAGTGTCGATCCGCTGCACAGGCAGTCTGCGGAAGGTGCGTGATGCAGAGTACTTGGATCGTCTTCGCCAGGCAGGCGATTTTTCTGGCGACCTTGAGTCCCACCTTACCGCTGATGCCGACATCGATCTCATCAAAGATTAGTGTCTGCTGCGAGAGCAGGTGAGAGATCACCATCTCGATGGCGAGTGCGATACGGGAGATCTCCCCGCCGGATGCCGTATCGCGCATGCTGCGGAGCGGCTCACCCGGGTTCGCCGAGAAATAAAATTCCATCTCCTCTGCGCCATTGGGCATCGGGCTCTTCTGAGCGACGAGGTGCAGCTCCATCCGCGCATTTTCCATGCCCATATCCTTCAGCGTCGTGACGACCCCTGTGAGGATTCTCTTCGAGGAGATCATGCGATACCGATTCAGCACCTCTGCCTTCTTCATCAAAAGACCGGTCAGTGATGCATAATTATTTTGAAGCGCCTCATTGTCATAGATGACTTCCTTCAGCGCCTCATATTCCTTTTTTGCCTTTGCTTCATAGGCGAGCACATCCGAAAGCGTCGGACCATACTTTCGTTTCATTTCAGAGATCACTTCATCGCGGCTCTGCAGCTCATTCAGCTCTTCCTCAGAGAAGTCGGTATCTGAAATGTAGGAATCAAGCCCATTGATGGCATCTTCCAGTGCATACGAGGCACTGTTCAGTGACTCGACGAAGGCTTTCAGCGCTTCGTCATACTTGGAGGCCGATGACACCTCACGGATCGCATCCCCGATGGCATCCTGCGGACCATTTTCTGCCGTCAGAAGCTCCAGCGCCTGATGCACTGAGCGGAAAATGCGCTCATGGTTCTGGAGGACGGAGAGCTTCTTCTCGATCTCCTCATCCTCATCCGGCAAAAGATGTGCGGAAGAGATCTGGGAAAGCTCCCACTCCAGAATGTCCAGCCGCCGCTCCCGCTCCTGCTTCGCATTCTCATAGTCCTCGAGGGCATCCTTCAGCTTTTTCCACTCCCGGTAGGAATCCTGATAGTCCCTGTAGGCAGCTGCTACCTCCGATGTCCCCGAATCCACCATCTTTTCACAGAAAGGGATGGATAAGAGCTCCATATTGTCATTCTGTTCATGCAGACGCACCAGCATCTTGCCGATCTTCTGGAGCTGTTTGGCGGTACAGAAATCCCCATTGATGGTACAGAGACCGCGCCCCGACTTATTCAGCTTGCGCGACAGGATCACTTCGCGCCCCTCACACTCGATCCCAAGCTCCTGCAAAGCAGAGACGATGCTGTCATCCGCATAGAAGATCCCTTCCACCTTGAAGAAATCAGCGCCGGTACGGATGAGATCCGTCTTCGCGCGCCGTCCGGTGAGAACCGCAAGAGCATCGATCAGAATCGACTTCCCCGCTCCTGTCTCACCCGTAAAAATCGTGACCCCTTTCGTGAGATCGATCACCGTATCCTCGATGATGGCAAAATTCACGATATGTAAACTCTGCAGCATGGCAACCTCGTCAATTTTTCAAGAGACCCTGAAGCTTTTTGATCATAGCCGGTACATCTTCCGGCGTCTTCAGGATCAGGAGCACCGTATCATCCCCCGCCAGTGTACCGATGACCTCCTCTGTCCTGGAATGATCGATGGCAAAGGCGACCGAGGATGCAGAACCCGGCAATGTGTGAAGCACGACCATATTCATCGCACTATCGATCCGGATGACCGCTTCCTGGAAAAGAATCGCGGTGTGACTCTTAGACATCACATTCGGCTTTTCACTCGGGAGAGCATACCGATAATGCCCATCACCATACGGAATCTTGAGAAGCATCAGGTCCTTGATATCGCGGGATACCGTCGCCTGTGTCACGACGATCCCCTCTTTTTTGAGAGCATTTGCCAGCTCTTCCTGTGTCTCGATGATCTGCGACTGAATGATCTCTTTGATTTTCATGATTCTATATCGTTTCATAGCTGTCCTCCTCAAGCAATTCATAAACATACTTTTATGCATAGACTGAAATATCTGCATAAACGAAGCCATACTCTCCGAAAGTATGGAAGATACTTTGTAATAAATTGTATAGCATTTTATGAATAAGGTCAATGTTTTTTGTATAAACATAAGAAAGCAATGACCGTCAGCCGCTAGCCGGTCTGATCCGCCCTGATGCATCCGTTTTCGCCCGCTGCTCCTTTTGCGGCAACAAAAAAGCAGCGGCAATGGCCACTGCTTTCCTGTGAATTATCTATGTCTATATAAGTGGAAAAATTTTTAATTATTTCAGACGCAGGCCCAGTTTAGTACCGAGAGCTCTGTAACGTTCAATATCGCTACGACGCAGGTAGTCGAGCATGTTTCTTCTCTGGCCGACCATTTTCAGCAGTCCGCGACGGGAATGATGATCCTTTTTGTGGGATTTCAGATGTTCGGTGAGCAGAACGATTCTCTTGGTGAGGATAGCGATCTGAACTTCCGGAGATCCGGTGTCACCTTCATGGGTGGCATACTGTTCGATGATTTCTTTCTTCAGTTCGGTTGTAAGCATAATAGCCTCCTAAAACAATACATGAGCTGTATCTAAGTCGCCGCCGGAGATACGTGCCACTGGGATACAGTATTCACAACGATAATTATTATACATGGAAATCAAGGAAAGTGCAAGGGGAATTACAGGTTCAGGGTTCAAGGTTCAGGGTTAACCCCTGGGGCGGCTCGCCCCTTGATTACGTTTGAAAGCCTCGATTGAATGAGAAATTAGAAATGAAAAATGCGAAATGGTGGTGCCATGAGCTGGCATTCCAGTCACTAGTCACCAGTCACTTGAGACTCCTAATCCCTAGCCACTCATCCCTAGCTACTCATCCCCGCTTTCAAACTTAGTCCATGGGGCGTACCGTCCTTTGAGTCTGGATGAAAGCTCTACTCGAAGGAAGGTGGCGGCTTGCAGCGAGTATATAGGGGGCGATACCCGAAAGTAGGATTTAGTCACCAGCCACTAGTCACACTAAAATACCAAAAGCCTCTCTGCCTTTGGCGCAGAGAGGCTTTCACATTATCCCAAAGCGACGCGGTCACTGACCGTACCGCTGGTTTCTTCGAATTTCTTCAGCAGATCTTCGATGGTGAGGTTCTTCTTTTCTTCCGGTGTGTAGTCCGCGATGATACAACCGCTGTTCATCATGATGAGACGGTTGCCGTATTTCAGCGCGTCTCTCATGTTGTGCGTGATCATCAATGTCGTCAAATGCTGTTCGGTGACGATCTCATCGGTGATCTTCAGCACCTTGGACGCTGTCTTCGGGTCGAGAGCGGCTGTCGGTTCATCGAGGAGAAGGATGTCCGGCTTTTTCATGGTCGCCATGAGCAGCGTGAGAGCTTGGCGCTGCCCGCCGGAAAGAAGTCCGATGCGGGTGCCGAGGCGATCCTCCAGACCGAGATCCAGACGGGCCACCATGTCTCTGTATTTCTCATGATCTCCTGCGGAAAAAGCCCATTTCAGACGGCGGCTCTCCCCTCTTCGGGAAGCGAGTAGGAGATTTTCTTCGACCTGCATGCCGGCCGCAGTCCCTTTCAGCGGATCCTGGAAAACGCGGCCGATATACTTCGCTCTCTTGTATTCGCTGACGCGGGTGACGTCCGTGCCATTGATCTCGATCGTCCCTGCATCGGGAATATACGCGCCGGCGATGGCATTAAGAAGCGTACTCTTGCCCGCGCCGTTGCCGCCGATGACGGTACAAAAATCCCCGTCATTCAGAGTAAGCGACAGACCATTCAATGCTTTCTTTTCATTGCTGGTGCCCTTGAAAAAGGTTTTGCTGATGTTGGTAACTTTTAACATGGGATCAGCCTCACTTTCCGACATTGACTTTGCCTTTGATCATTGGCGCAGCCAGTGCAAGAACAACAATAATAGCAGTAAAAAGCTTCAGGTCATTCGGCGGCATACCCATATAGAGGACGACAGCGATGACCATACGGTAAATGACGGATCCGAGGATGACGGCAGCGAGAGAAGCAGAGAAGCTGTCGACGCCAAGAATGACTTCGCCGATGATGACGGATGCGAGCCCGATGATGATGGTGCCGATGCCCATGCCTACGTCAGCAAAGCCGTTGTTCTGTGCAACGACCGCACCGCAGAGACCGATGAGGGCATTCGAAATGAAAAGACCGATGATGATCATGGTATCGGTATTTACACCCTGGGCGCGCACCATCTGTGTATTATACCCGGTCGCGCGGATGCACATGCCAAGCTCAGTACCGAAGAACCAGTAAATGAAAGCACTGCAGAGGAAAAGCAGCACTGCCGGCACGAGGAAGGCCGCGACAGAGTTGCTCACATGCAGGAGGCTTGCCGTGGTCGAGAAAATGGTGTCCACACGAAGCAGGGAAATATTCGCTTTCCCCATGACGTGCAGGTTCACCGAGTAAAGCGCGATCATGGTCAGGATCCCTGCCAGGATGGCCGGGATCTTAAGCTTCGTGTAAAGAATACCGGTCACTATACCGGCCAGAAGACCGCCAAAAGCACCGGCTGCGATGGCAAGCCATGGCGAAGCACCGGCTGCGATCATGGATGCTGCGATAGCACCGCCCAGCGGGAAGCTGCCTTCGCAGGTCATATCCGGTACATCCAGTACGCGGAAGGAAAGAAATACGCCGATGGCCAGGATGGACCACATGAGCCCTTGAGCAACGGTGGAAAATGCTAAATCTGCCATGTAAATTCAATGCTCCTTTTCTGCTATGCTACGGATTAAACGTGACTTGTGACTGGTGACTTAAATGGCACCTTCGGGCATCGTCTCATATATACGCGGCGAAGCTGCCACCTTCATTCTTAATTCTTAATTCTTAACTTCTAATTTTTTACGGTCTTGCCGGCTGTCCATCATAAAGATAGAGCTTTCTGCCGCGCTGCCAGATGTCACTGGGAAGTGGAATGTTGAGAGCATTCACCTGTCTCATATTGATGACAAGCTCCGGATCATGCTGCTTGGTGATGAGGATATCCTTCGGGATCTTTTCTCCCGCAAGAAGCCAGCAGGCCATACGCCCGCCGGAGAATCCCATGCGGTAATAGGACGGAGACACGGAGAGGACGGCTCCGCGGGAAACCATTTCTTTCTGCTCGCCAATGATCGGCACCCAGGCGTCTGTGGCGATTTTCACCATTTCATCAAAGTGTGCAAGAACCATCGGATCTTCCGGCATATAGACGCATCTGACCTGAGAAATCAATTTTTCAAACTGCGGCCCTGCTTTTTCACTATCGTTATATTTGATCTCCACCAGCTTCAGCTGCTTCTGCTCTGCGACGACGCGAAGCATCTTGACCTGATTTAGAGCCCCCTCATCCTTGGGATTGTAAATGACACCCATCGGATCGAGTTTCATGAAGCGAGATGCCATGCGTACCTGATTCACGACCTGCGGATAGTCGCTGATACCGGTGAAGTTTTCATGGTCTTCGAAATCTTCATCCTTCTGGAAATAAAGAACACCGACACCGACGACGGGGATGCTCTTCGTTACCTTTGCGGTCGCTTTGGCTGATGGAGTGCCGATGGCAATGATGAGATCCTTCTTGCTGCGGACGAATTGATTCACCGCGCTCTTCACTTTGCGTTCACTGCCAGCTGCTTTGACGAGCTCGACCTTCATATTCTTTCCGTCCTGGTAGCCGCCGGCTTCAAGAGACGCCATGACGCCTTGAAGCATTTTATCCTGCTCAGGCAGATCGTCCGACTGAAGGATGCCGATGCTATAGACTTCCTTCCTAGCGATCGGGACCGGCGGATTTTCATCCACAGGTACCGGTCTGTCATTATAGAGGAGAATAGCCATCGCGATATTACAGATGGCGAAAATGAGCATGAGCCACCACAGCTGTTTAAGTTTCGAAGCCAATGAGGTTTTCCTTTCTCTTTTATACAAGGAAAAGTAACCTCTTCCTCTTTCAGGGAAAAGGTTACTCCTTTGTACGCCTTACTTATACACAGGGAACATGCAAGCAGTATCTCCCGGCAAATGCCTGCTTAAGGTAATTCAGCGTTTCCTTACTACTACATCATTTCCGCGCGGTCCAGAACCGACTGCGGGATGGTGACGCCGAGCGTTTCCATTTCTGCTTTATTGATGTAAAGTTTCGATTTGTCAGCCCCTTCGACAGGGAAATCTTTGACATTTTTATTGCCCTTCAGGATCTCTGCTGCCATCTCGCCCGCTCTGTGACCGATGTCATAGAAGCTGATGGATTCCGAAGCAAGGACGCCGGACTTCACATGCCCCACCTCTGCACCATAGACCGGGATCTTTTCCTTATTTGCGACGGCCATCAGTGTCGGAATGGATGAAGCGATGATATTATCCGTCGGGATGAAGATCGCATCGACCTTGCCGCCAAGGAAGCCCTCGGCCACCTGCTGCACATCATTCACCGAGTTCACCGTGAGCTCGACAACTTCGATGCCGAACGGCTGGCAAGCCTTTTTCAGACGATCGGCCTGAATGACGGAGTTAATTTCACTGGAATTGTAAATGATACCGACTTTCTTTGCATTCGGCTGGATCTCATGAATGAGTGCCACCTGCTTATCCAGCGGACCTCTGTCGTGGGTCCCTGTGATATTGCTGTCCGGCGCTTTTTCCGACTTCATGAGCTTCGCATTTTCGAAATCAGCAATCGCCGTACAAATGATCGGGATCTTGTCCGTTGCATTCGCCATCGTCTGCGCTGCCGGTGTAGAGATCGCACAGATCAGGTTGTAGTTTCCGGAAACGAAGCGATTGGCGATCGAGCGTAGATTCGACTGGTCGCCCTGGGCATTCTGCTGATCGATATCGACCTTGTCTTTCAGCCCCTGTTCATTCAGTGCATCGACAAAGCCTTTGTTTGAGTCATCCAATGCCGGGTGCTGTACGATCTGTACCACCCCGACCTTCATCTTCGCATCGCCCTTACCGCCGTCACTGCCACCGCAGCCTGCGATGAGACCCGCAGCCATCAGCCCGCAAAGTCCTGCTGCCAAAATTTTCTTCCATTTTTTACCTGCCATTCTACTTTTCCTCCATTTCTATTTTGCAAGCACATGACCCTCCATCCGCCTCCGAAAATACCATCCTACGTCTTGCTCACCAGCGGTTGCGTCTTGTACTATGCATTGGGTTAAAGAGATTATAACACACGGGCATAGATTTGGAAAGAGAAATGGGGCTTACGGCATGGGGAAGCCATTCGTTCATAAGAAGCCGCCTTAGAAGCCCTGCCCCCAAAAGCCCTTTCCCCTCCTCCCCATTCATGGTATGATTAAGCCGCAAATATATTAGCAAAGAAGGTTTTTCCATGACAAATGATACCCCCACACCGACGTCCAAACCCGTAAAAAAGAAGCTGCTCCACATCGAATTTTTGCGCTTCCTCTGCATCTGGCTGGTCATGTTCACTCATAGTGCGACCGAAGGTTTCTCTATTTTCATTCACCGCCCCGAGTCGCTCTTTTATCCTTTCTACCTCGCCGTCCCCTTCTGGGTAAAGACCGCGGTGCCTATCTTTTTCATGATCTCGGGCGCACTGCTCCTTGGACGCGAAGAACCGATCTCCACCATCTTCAAGAAACGCATCTGGCGCTTCCTTCAGGTCATCTTTGTCTTCTCTCTCATCAACTATGTCTGGTTCTACCACAATCTCCCCCTCACCATCCCCGGTCACATCGCGAAATTCTTCACGATGCTCTACTCCTCGCAGATGGCAACCGCTTATTATTTCTTATACATATATATCGGCTTTCTCCTGATGCTCCCCATCTGGAGAAAACTGGTAAAGGCCATGACGGAGGATCTCTATCTCTACCTCATCGGGCTCAATCTTTTCTTCGTTGGCTGCGTGCCTGTCATTTCCTTTCTCATTTTCAAGGGCAGCGCGGAGATGAACTACTTTGTAAACCCTCTCCTCGCGATCAGCGAACCGTCCTTCTACTTCCTCATGGGCTACTGGATCGAACATGTACTTCCCGACACATGGCTGACGAAGAGAAATCTTGCAAGGCTGGGGCTTATCGCCCTCGCCGGCACCGCCATAGCCGGCTTCATGACCTACTACCACGGCGTATGCGCCGGCGGCATGACGGAAGCCATCTCCGAGCGCTTCTACGACTCCTTCCTCTTCCTGAATACCGCCTTCGTCTTTTGCCTCACCCGCTGGTACTTCATGACCCACCGCATCTCCGATGCTTGGTCGCGCCGCCTCGTCTTCCTTGGAGGCATCTCGTTCGGCGTCATGCTCTTCGAAGAGATCACAAGAAATCTCACACACATCATCCTCTCCCGCGTTCTTCTGGTCTATCTCTACCGCTTCCCCTTCTTCGATGCCGTCATCTGGATCACTCTTGCCTATGCACTCGGTGTGGTACTAACGTGGGGAATCAAGAAGATCCCGTATTTCAAAAAACTGATCTGATGAATTTCGCAGGTCCTATAAGTGATGCATGCTCAATGGGAAACCCAGTCCCCCATAAAGCGTGCTGGCGCACGATCGCTGCACGCAAAAGATCCCGTTCCTCACGGAGCGGGATCTTTTTGCGTGCTTTTTACGAGTTCTATTTCTTACCTTCGACAAATACGGTCAATTCCTGCATTTTTCCAGTGCTTATCGCTCGCATAGTCCATTTTATCTATGTTTCCTTATCTGCTATACGCTCGATAACTTTCCGCAAAAATAGGGTTCATTGCTACCCACTGCCACCCTGTTACTGCCCTTACTCCTTGCCTTCTTTTTTCCGGACCATAGAGTCGCTCCATGCCTACCTTCGTTACCAGCCATGTGCGGCCGGATGTGGTATAATGAGGTTGCCAAGAGGGCATTCGCCCTCTTGCACCTCAGCTCTTTAATCGTCTGAATCATTTGCGGTGATGGTGACGTTTGAAGAGCTTTTTGGTCTCCTTTTTCTAAGCCTCAATCCTTTTCACGAAATCGCTGCACTCTTTCATTTTCCCGTGTTTGACTAGCCGGGCGAATGCCTGAATCACCGCCCACTCTTCGTCATATGCGCGCAGCTGATGTTGTTTTCTCACGCCTTCGGCTTTCTTGGGCCTACCTGTTTGATTGGGGCGCTTACCGCCCCATCCATTCTTTTCCATTCTTCCTCCTTAAAACTTTGCAATAGTAATAATTAGTGCAGCTAAGGCAATGATCAGCGATGCAATGCTAATCCATAGTGTTAATTTTTGCATATTTTTTACGGATATGATATATTGAAATTAGCCACCCCGAAGGGTGGAGGGCTTTCGCCCTCTCTGCTATCAGGAGCTAATCGCTTTAATCAACATTATCAAGGCTGTAACCATATTGATGAATGCTGTTAAGAGGATTAGCTCCTCTTTTGTTGGTCGTTTCATATCCGCTCTTCACCTCCTTTCTCTTAACTGTCTTTATTATACCTCCGTTCTTGCTTTTTGTCAATTCGATATCTTGAATTTTCTTCGATTTTATCGCACTTTTCAGCATTTTTGCAAAATAAAAAAAGACGTCTTGATTTAGCAATGTGCCAAATCAAGACGTCTTTTTTATTGCCCTCCTATTTCCTAATCCATGCATACAAAAGTCCGCTGGAGACAGCTATCCACAGATTCCGCTGGCGAGTCTTTACTCTAATTTTCCTTTTTGCCTCGTCCTCGAACTGCTTCAAGGATTGATTGGCTCTCTCTAATGATTTCTGCGTCGCTTCGTTCAAGACTTTGGATGCGGTCAGCTCTTTCTGCACTGTCTCTAATTGCTGATTGGCTTCTGTCAGCTGCGTTTTCTGCTCGGTCAAGAGCTGCTGCTTGGTCTCGTTGTTCTTCTCGAGCTGATTTGAGTTCGCTTCGAGTCTCGTCAGCTCGCTTTCCGATATCTGATACATCGTTTCTGCCTGCGCACCAGAGCCAGACGCCAGCCACAATAAGCAGGCCAGCAGCAATGGCCATAAGTTTTTCACGATTTTGCACATTAGCCCTCCTATTTTGTCCTTTTATATACATAAGGCGCTCCGCTTGCCGGTGTCGTTCCTGCTAAAAAAACCGGCGAGCCCCACTGGTAATGAGCATACGCACCTGATACCCAAGTACCCCCGTAGAGCGAAGCAGGATCGATATTAGTGATAGACATAATGATACTGCCCACAGGGTATATGGATGTTTTACCCATGTATAAATCCGCTAGGTTCTTACCATTCTCCTTGAATACGGGAGCGGAAACAGTAGCAGGAAATGTTGTTGATTTGTCCACGCCCACGGAATAGATATTATCTGTATCCATGAGATTATTGGAAGAAATCCAGCCTTTAGTGCCGTACCCTCTAATTGCATAAATAGTCTGTGATTGTGTCTCAAATCCTGTAGACAGTTTTGTTTCTCCGTTAGGCGGCGCTGTCATAAATGTAAAACGATAATTCCAGGGTTGGTTTGTTTGTGACGTATCACCACCAAATATATTGGTTGGCTGTTTAATAATATTAGGGCCACTCCATCCTGTCATTCGTAGTCCACCATCATATTGAACCCACCAAGCTTCGGGATGGTCACCACCCGCCACTTCTAATTTCACAGAAATAGCATTGTTAATACTGCTTACCCAAAACCAAAAATAGTCTAGATTGCAGTATCGCTCTGTTGATTTTACATAGTTCTTATTCCAGTATTTGTATTTGTCTGTTTCAGCTGTCCCTGACGGCACATCATACTTCATAGCAGTAAAAGTCACTCGAACACCGCACAATGTATTCATCTTTCCGCTAATTTGTGGCAATGCGATACCACCATCTTGTACGCCAGAAAAAACATAAGCTTTGGTTTCATCAGAAACTCCTGCATCGGTCCATGTTTTGCCACCATCTATTGTTTTTTCTACGATGATTTGGTCAGCTGGCAAAAAAGCCAACTTATTGGCGCGGCAATTGTCTATGAGAGCTCTAGCCAGTGGAGATACTTCATCAGTCAAACCTGTTATAGCACTAATGCTGGATTCTGGTACGCTGCCGGCAAAATATCCTTTATCATTGGTCAGCTGAGATACTTTGGTCGGTACATCGGATTTCTTGGCAAATTTCCCGTTCAGCTGCGTACATAGCTTTCGAACAGCCCCCAGTAGCGAGTCCTTGTAAGTGCTCATGCTAACACCTCACTTATACAATAGTTTCGTTGACGATGGCTGTAATTTCCTCATCCGTCGACAGCGGGAAGTTGTTAAGCTGCATATATTTCTTATCAGCATCAGCAGCTTTGATATAAGCAGACAAGTCAACCACGCCGGACAGATTGTCCCATGCATTGCCATTCCAAACTACATTATCTCCAGCTTTGATTCCGTGAGAAGCATCAGCCGTTACGACGTTGTATACATCGCCTACCGCATTCCCGTTAACAGGGAGATCCGCATAGGTGTTCACGCTCCCGCGATACTTGTAAACGGTTGTGATATCTGCTTTCTTTGCATAAGTACGATCTATATCGGCGCTCTTTGCATAGGCAGCAAGCGACTGATGCTGCGTCAGCGGGGTAATGGTATTAGCACCCAAAGTAATGACACCGCCCGCGATCTTAGCATCCGTGATACCATAGCCTTTCAGCGTGGTGGCTACATCTGCCTTTTTACCCAAAGCAGTATTCACATCGGCCGTCTTTGCGTAGGGAGACAGGTCCACTCGACCCTGAATAGCGGAAATCGTACCGTCTTCAGAAATAGTCACATTATTGCCCGCCTTGACACCACCGATGGTGCTTGCTGTCGGTGCCGGAAGGACGTAGTTATTCGCTCCTGCTGCTACGCCTGCGAGCTTTGCTTTTTCTTCGGCAGTATAATCATTGGTAGAAAGGCCTTTCCCGGTTTCCTTCCTGACAAAAAGGCTATTCAGCTTTGCAATCAAAGCGGTCATAGCAGCAGCAAAATTGGATTTTCTCAGAATTTTATCAATAGTAGCCATATTATCCTTCTCCTTTTAGTAGATTATCAAAAATAGCATCAATGACAGCCACGCATTCCTCATCGGTTGCATAATCTGCCACGAAATCACCAGTATCAGCCGGAGTCAACACACCAGTTAAAACTCCTACGGCAGACAGGACTCCTGTAAGTGTTGCATTATCACTCATTAGAAAGTCACCTCTTCTGTCAGTTTCAGCATGTGTGGTGGAATCACAGTCGCAACAAATCCATCAGGCCGGCGCAATTCGACATCATAGTAGTATGTTCCATACGCAAGATTATCTGTCTCTCTAGGAACAATGGTGATGCAATTATTAGCAGCCGCTTTTTGGATAACGATTTCCTCATCATTTGGCGATCTTTTTACAGTAAAAAGCACCTGATCATCTGGAGCGATTTCGTAGTCAGTACCGTCTTGATTTTTGATTTGCAGTCTGAAAGTAGCAGTATCTCCTCTTGTCAGACTAATTCCATTGTTGACCACTTTCAGCATACTTTCACCCCTGTTCCAGATAAAACTCAGTCTTTCCACGAAGTGTGTCCCCTCCGCTCATCCACGCGTCGGACTCGTCCAGTACGGCTAAATCCCATCTCTCGCAAGTCGTCGTCGGCCCGTACCCATCCAGATCTGCGGCCTCCGCATGTGTCATGAAACGATCTGCATCAACCGGGATATCAAACACGTCAGCGATGGCCGCCGACAGCATAGCGAGGCTTTCAATCTGAGCGTCCGTTGGCGGCTCATCTCCAAGGTTAGCTCTCCATGGATCTCTGTATGCCTGTGCATCCCGGCAGCAGCAAATGGCTATAGCAATGCTGCCCGTATTCCTGCGCCATGTCGCCGTGGGTATCGTATCAAGGGGACGGCTGCAAATGATTTCACCGTCCCCATCAATGCAAAAATGGTAGTCACGAAAGCTGGTGTAGTGTCCGCCAGCCGTCCAGTGCCAGTACACCACGACGGGATTAGGATATCGATAAAATGACGGGCGTGCTTCTTTCAGCATCCTCCTGATGGTGTCCATATCCATGGTTATCCCCTCCGTCTCTTCACCAGTGCTGCCAGGTCATGCACGGCAGACACACCGGCGCCATCAAGGTTCTCGATGATAGACAGCAGCTCTGACGATGCCAGGTAAGCAATAATCAGATTCGCAAATTCGCTTCGCCCCAGCATAAAGTCCACCAGTGCGCCCGCCACGACAAGCAGCATGTACACGGAAATTTTCTCGACAAACTGCGTCCTCATGGCGTGGCTATTGATGACGCCCGCCCGGTGCGCCGCCGGGATGCCCTTGACGGAGTCGATAAGGGACGGCTTCTCCGTCATAGACTCGGCCAGATAGCCGTAGGATAGCGCGATAAACTTGGCAAATAAATCTACGCACACGATGCAGGCGAACGCGGTAAAGAGCTCGAGATGCCGTTCGAGGGCAAGAAATACAATGCCGAGCATCGTCTTATATGGCCAACCCATATACAGCCCGTCAAACACTTTCCCTACCCAGATACTGATCTCATTCAGATTCATTGGCTTTCACCTTGTCCCCTTCTTTCACTTCAGCTTTCTCTTTCAGCGGCTTACTCCTTACACATTTTGGATTCGTGCAAAGACCTGTTTTCTTATCAATTTTCTTATGGCACAAAAAGCAACGTTCCATCTTAAATTGCCTCCCTCTTCTCGGTATATTCGGTGACAAGTTCTTCCCTCTCGGCTTTCAGATCCGAATAATAATCTTCATCCTCGACCGCTTTCGCCTTGGCCATTTCTGATTCGACCTCGCTGATTTTGGTTGAATATTCCGCATCAAGAGATGCGAGTGCTGCCTCGCGTTTCTCATCCTCTGTTGGTTCGGGCCGCGGCACGTACTCCCCATTCTTATAAAGCAGATTGTTCTGCAGGGCATTATTATAGGTCAAAGCGTCCTGCTCTACCGCGAGCTTCCCCGGATACTGACTTTTGGCCAAATCCATAAGCTCCTCTACCGTCTCCCCATGCACACCGGTGACGTAGGATGTGACACGTTCCCCGCTCTCCTCGTAAATGGAAACATACGTGAGAGCAGGGTTCGTGATAGAAATTGATTCACTCATTTTTACCCTCCTTGAAAGGAAACACTATGAAAAATCCAAACGGTTATGGCTGTGTCAAACATTTAAGCGGATCACGGAGGAATCCGTTCGCCTTTGTTGTAACAGACCACGGAAAACAGATAGTGAAGGGCTACTTTCCTACCAAAATGGACGCACTCGCCTATCAGGTTGAATACTGGAATATGCATGGCCGCACCCGTCTTTCTGAAATCACACTTGAAGAATTGTACGCCGAATGGCTGCCAGCGCACCGCCCCTACGTTTCTGAAAGCACCGTGCGAAGCTATCAATCAGCCTATGGTCATCTCTATCCCCTCTATGGCATGCCAATCAAGGAAATCAAATACAAGCACATGCAAGCAAAAAGAAAGTACGCAATCTCCTATCACTGCTCTGGGCATATGCAAGGCAGATGGACTACACAAGCAATGACTATACCGGCCTGCTACGTATAGGAAAGAACCGCCCTGTGAACCCACATCACGCTATCAGCCGCCGCAAAGTCAATGCCCTATGGAAGATGACAGACGTTCCCGGCATCGATATCATCCTCATACTGATCTACACCGGCCTGAGAAACGGCGAGCTCCGCGCCCTGCTGAAATCCGATGTAAACCGTCGGCAGAAATACATCCGCATACGGAAATCAAAAACCGCGGCAGGCGTGCGTATCATACCTATCCATAGCCGCATATGGCCTTTTGTAGAAGTGCGCCTATCCTGCAATGGTTCCCATCTGATAACCGACGATAGCGGCATGCCCTATACATATAGCCGTCTAGCCCGCCTTTTCACCCATGTTATGGAATTGGTGCACGGCGAAAAGCATAAGCTCCACGACACCCGCCACACCTGCGCCACGTGGCTTGATGACGCCGAGGTGAATGACAACGCCAAGAAAATGATTCTCGGGCATGCACGCAATGATGTGACGAACGGCGTCTATACCCATAAAAACTTGCGCCAGCTGCGGAAAACCATCGAGAAAATCTGATACCAACCTGTTACTAACGGCTACCTATTGCAACAAAAAAGTATCGCGGATATCGAATGATCCGTGATACTGATTTGTCCCATAGAAAGCCCACGATTTAGCCAGTTTTCGCTCTTTCTGTACAGAGCAATGCGGGGCGGCTGAGATTAGAAAATACGCGACGGAGACTGAAAATATACAGGGTGTAATCGGTTCTGGGACTATATCATTCCCCATATCGTTTAACCATGTATTATCAGGGTTTGCCCAGTTTGATAGTACCGTCCAAAATGATGATTTGTGGAACAATGACGTTGCCATATTTATTTCGAATACATCTATTCGGTGTGGGGGCGAAGGTCGAAGATTCTATCATATCGGGATTGGTTACTAGACAGGGTGGATATACGTGGGTAGGGTCCAGAACCAACGTTGATATAGCATTCCCTATATCATTCTCGCATGTGCTAGGCATTGCGGGGCTTGCAGTGGTAAACGATCAGAATCCGAGCGGCCGTGGGCTCGAACATATCAAGACGTTTTCTGGATCATCTTTCAGATATTACTCGGGTTACGATATAGCTAATAAACGGTTAACATGGCTGGCAGTTGGTATATAGACACAGGGTGGATTTAGCTCTGGGTATATAACTTACCCGATAGCTTTTTCTTCCTTTTCATCGGTAGTCATTCAGGGGAAGCAGTCCGCAGGCGCGTGTGAGTTTCGCGTATGGAATACATCTAAAACCGGCTTTCAGACCGCGGGGGATCGCCAAACTCAAGGACTATTCTGGATAGCTATCGGCCACTAAACGATACCGAACACTAGCCAATTGTACGGGAAACCTTTGGGGTTTGATACGACGGTATTGCTGATATTCACCTTCGAATCTTGCGTGTACCAGTTATAGTTCCAAACGCCGCTATTAAGCGAAAATGCAACGGTTAATACCTTAGACAAAGATAGTGGATAGACAAACGAACTACCACCAATTCCACCCTGTATAATTAGCGGCACCGCGCCGCCGAGCTTCACCCACCACGAGTTCGGATTGGAAACGTCCCCCGCAACCACGCCAGCTGCTGAGAGGTCGTCCGTATCGAGAAAACGTTTGAACGGAGTGCCGTTGATTGCGATTGCACCATTTCCGCCCCGGTGAAACATCCTGCCGCTAGGCTGCTCTATCCAAAGCTGTGCCAATTCAGAACCTTTGTCCGCCGGAAGGTTGAGAAGCTGCCCGTATTGTGTCGGCTGATTTGCTATTTTATCGCTCTGCATAAAGTAGCTCATAAACACGCCCAGTGCGTTAAGTGCGGCGTTTGTTGTCGGCAGCGTTGGGTTTACCCCCAGCCTGTGCAGGTAGTCCCACAGCCCAGCATCCCCGTCCAGAGTGCTTGCTTTGCCAACGGTTACATTGGCTAAGGTATCGGTCCCTGTACCACCATGAGCTACTGGAAGAATGCCGGTGACGCCGCCGACTACTGTCTTATCAGCTGCGTTAAGTATTCCTGCGTTTTCGCTCGCAAGATCTGTTTTGATTGTCCTGCCCAGCATAGCAGGCGTTACGATTTTCGACGTGTTCGTCCCCGCCGTGACTTCTGCCTGCGTTGCATAATCAACAGTTCGATACAGCATCGTCCATGTGACGGTGCCGTCGGCCATGGTGTGCCCCGCACTGCTCCAGACGGGTTCCGCAGCTGCGCTCGTCCCCGCGGTGATCGCTCTTGCGACAACGTTCGCGGGCATGTTTGGGCTTTTAACCACCTGCCCAACGGTATAGGCGGTGCTCGGTTGCCAAAGCTCGTCAGCCACCAGACTGGATAACACGGAGTACTTATTCTTCTCGAATTCGATATACTGCTGTTCTGTAGTCCCCTTTGACGGGTTCGTTGGATCTGGATAATCAAACATACCCGCGGTTGACTGTAATTTCAATACGTCTGCCATTTTTACCTCCTATAACTAAACTGTTTCATTGATGAACCCCTGCCATGTGATATCTGCCGTACCTGCCACCTGATTGCCGTCCTCATTCAGTAAGGCTATACGGCATGGCGTGCGGGAGAGTATCTTTGGATACCTGACAAGGGCGCTCCCCTGTACAGCATCGATGCGCACGGCGGTGGTCATGTAATTCGGTGTGACGATGGGCAGCTCGATGCCGCTCTCCGGTACGGCAATGTTTTCGAAGTGTTCCTGCCGATCGGGTACGTCGATATATGCGTGCAGACTCTTCACGATGGTTTCTTGCACGCTCGAATTTTTCGCCACGATTTTGACTTGAATCGTTGAGCCCGCCTGTACCAGCACCTTGTCTGACCACTGCTTCCAAAGCTCCTCGGCGGTGCTGCCTTTGAGGAGCTGTCGGTAGTACACAATGGCGGGGCCTTCTATTTCCATAGTCAGCCAGAGCTGCCCCGAGGCAGGTGCCACAAATTCTCCCGTCACCTCATAAGCCGCGAAGCCTGTATCCCACATGTACGCAGCGGGCTTCGTCCATAATCTTCTACCGGCTTCGTGCCACATGGTAGATGTATTCTTCGCATGGATATAGCCGTCACTTGCCAATACAAGGCCGCTGGTTTTGATGTCTGCCCAATGATCCGCACCGAAATCCTTATCGAAGAGCACGTTTTCCTGCAATAGGTCGCCCATCTCCAGCAGGCAATAGGAGAAATTCTTAGACTCATTCCCATTCTGATCCACGGCTTTAATCATGACGGCATGTGTACCCGGTCGGATGGTCTGTGTCTCATACGGCTGGTTCGTGATAAGTCCTTCTTGTACGGGTATCCCCGTATCCCAGTTGAGCTCCTTGCCTTGTGTGTATTTGAGCATGAACCCTGCCACGTCATTCGGTTCAGGGTAGGTATATTCCCACCAATAACGGCGAATGCCACTCGCCAGCTTCTCGGCGTTCAGAGCTGTGACGTCCGGCGGTGGAATCTGCACCGAAATAGGCTTAAACGCATACGCCTGCACGTCAGCCAAGCTCTGCTCCATGCCGCCGAAGATATTGAAGGCCGTGAATTTGAAGTAAACAGTCTTGCCAATATAGGAATTAGCAAGGCCAGACTTCAGGAAAGTTTCGTCACACCGGGCAATACTTGCCCCCTTCACGTGGTAATCTGCTTCACTGCCGAATTGTCCACGTATCAATCCCGAAAGTCTCCATGTCCCGTCTTCGAGGAGTTCGGCCGTTTGATAGGATAGCGCCTCCCCGTCAACGTACATGACCGTGTCACCGTTTTTAGCGCTCTCTGCATCCACGGAGGTGAAGGCGTCTTGATTCAGTGCCATTTCAAGCACGGTGTCTTCTCTATTCAGCGGTTTTGTCAGCGTCCCGTAGCGGGCGCGGTTGTCGATGGTGCCCAGCTTCTTGTAATACTGGTTTGTATCAGACACCCAGACGGAGCAGCCGCCCCAGTTGGGGTCCTTTCCCCATGTGCCAATCCACACCTCATTGTCTGCACTGGTCATGAGTGCTGGTGGCTGAAATATCATGGGCGGCTCACATGTACCGGGGGCCGGATTGAAATCAATGAGCGGACGTTCGTTATCGTGGACGTTGTACTCTGCCCCACTATAAACGCCCTTTGCTCTCGAAATCGCCGTGAAGGTGATGATGCCGTCCGTGCCTTCCGTCGCGCTGTCGATCATAGCCGGTTGGTTCTCTATCCCCATGAGCGGGTCATTCAGCATGACAAGGTCACCGGGTTCCAGTCGGCAGAAGGCCCAGTCGAGTTTGAAGGTATATTTCACCCGCTCGTATTTGTTTTTACGGCACAATTCCTCCGCCAGCTTGACGGCGCGGGTCTTCGTATACAGGTAATGTGCTTGCGTCGTTGACGCCTGCCGCACCCCAAATTCCTTGATGTCGTCATTATCCTGGTAATTGACGATTTCCTTCTCGTAAGCATTCGCACGGTTCAAGAACTCTACAGATATGCGGTTGTAAATCTCCGATGAATCCTTGCGGCTATAGGAAACACACACCCCGCCGGTCTGTGGGATGAAATCATCCGGCGTCAGGTTATATCGAATTGTCTTGTCCGGTTTCCATTTCCCCACGGGGCGGTCAGCCCGCGGTACAATCTTTAGCCGGTTATTTGACCAGAAGATATAAGCGTTGGTGATGTTGGCGATGTCATTGATGATCTCTCGGGCTGTCTTCGCGTCCAGTTTATCGGACGGCGTAGAAATCAGCATGTCCGCTTCCTTGCAGTACTGCCTGTAATTCTCTATCCCGTCGATTTCTATCCCGCCAAGGCCGATTTTGTTAAGCACATAGAGGATATAGTCGGCGGGATTCACGTCTATCCCGTCCCCCGTTTCCAGCAGCTTGCCTTTCACCTCGAAATTGTAGGAAGGCATAGATCCGCTATCCCCGAGGTCAATCACGCCCGCCATGTAAGCCAGCCCGCTATAAGCAAGCGCCTTATCCGGGTGCTTCCCTGCCGTGTACGCCCACGGCTGCTGATCCTCTTTCCCGTCGAAAAGGGTAAGCCCGATGTCCCCATTGGGATACTGGTACAGGCTCTTGTCTTTCCACATCTTGCCGATGCCGGAAATTTGCCCCTCACACAATGCGAGGATCACCGCCACGGTATAGGTGTAAGTGATGGTCGTCGTCCTTGACCCACCGCCCTTGCCGCTCTTCTGGCTGCTTCTGTGCTCATGCGCGGTGAAGTCATCGTAGTAGATGACATTCGGAGAAATCCTCGTTGTACCAAGGATTTCCGGAACAGTTGACCCGTATTCGGCCGTGGAGACAGTGAAGCTGGAAATCTTATTTTCTCTTATGGTCGTATTGTGCCCACCAAATAAGCCCATGACTACCTCCTAAACCGATACACACCATGCAGCCGCGATTTTCCTTTGGCCGTCAAAAACATGACGTCATTGATGTCTGACAGGATGACGCCACGCTCCACCATGGCATGAATGACACGCCCGTCCCCCACATATACCGCGCCATGAGAGACGCAGCGGCCGAATTTGTACAGCAAAAAGTCCCCCGGTTGGATATCCGCCAAGGGAACTTCCGCGCAATATCTTTCTACCACTTTGAGGAACCATTCCTCCCCATGGTGCAGATGCCACTCGTTGGAATACGGGGGAATCTTGATGGCCCCACGTTCGATGTATCCCGCTCCTTCAAGGCAGGCGATGAGCAGCATGCCGCAGTCAATGCCCTTGCCCTTGACTTTTGCCTGATTCACGTGCGGCGTCCCCAGCCATGTATAGGCTTCAGCTACGATAGGATTCACAGTAACACCTCTTTCAACGGAACGAATGGCGCAATGACGGACGCGGAGTCTTCTTCCGTGCTGGAAGACACCGTGCCGCCGCTATTGGCATACGTCCCTTGCGGGTAGAACCTGCGACGCGGGAATTCTTGCGACATCCCCTGTACTTTACTCTTTACCGTGAGCTTCATGGCGAGCCCGCCGCAGGACTTGACCTCTGTCAGTCCCGAAAACAATCCTACGGCTCCCATTGCATTCCCATCTAAATCAAAGAAACAGCGGCTCATGGCAAGCGTCGCCCGGTCGAATGCTCCATCATGCGCCGCTAGGAAGATCGGCTTGTCGCCCAGCTTGTCCTCGATAGTCGCATAAATGGATACTGTCATGGAGTCGACGGAAACAACATTGTTCAGCTTCGTCTGCTCTCTCTTTAGCATGATCGCATTATGCAGGTACGTATGCCCGCCGTAGGTCACATCATGGTCGGCATCGGTGAAATAATAGGCAGTCCCACTAAAAAGTGTGAGAACATACAAATCACACGACACCATTTCTTTCTGCGTATTGAGATACTTGGCCAGCTCTTCTGTTACGCTTTTCATCGGACCACCTTCAATGCGATAGAGCACTCAAATAAATTCACGAATTTCTGCTTCACCGTGATACTCTTTTTAGCGAATACCACCTTCCACCAATAATCGTAAGTCGCCGTGACAACAGCCCCCATGTTCGGCGGATGATTGAATACAATCGCCCCGCGATCGAGGGTGTACTCCTGCGCCGTGCGCTCCGCCCCGTCTACCCATACCGTCAGCTTGTCCGCATAATACGTAGGTTCCTGCTGGCCGTGCATGTTGGCCGTCAGCTGGTAGAATCCATCGCTGTTCCTGCCAAGCCGCAGCTTCTCACAATGGTAGTTCTCCGCATCCTTGTAAAAAAATGGAATAAGCGTCCCCTTGACACGGGAACGGAATGCAAAGAGCGTATCTTTCTCTTCTGCCGTCAGAGCCGGAAAATCGATGGTAAACTGCCAGCCCGGCAGCGTCTGCGAAGTGATGGCGCGCCGCTTCCCGCTGGCAGCCGTCTGTTCCGTCACGTCCCAGTCGTCCTCGACCTGCGAGGACCATTTCACACGTCGGGCATTCAATGGAAATAAAAGATCTGCCATTTACCACACCCCTGCGTCCGTCGTAAAATCTCGTGTCCCATCGAAAAGCATCTGCTTGATGGAGTCCATGCCGCCGCCTCGAAGGAAATCCATAAAAGACGATGCGTCCATGGCCGATACATTCAGCGTCACGCTGCCGCCGCTTCCCGCCGCACCCATGGCCGGCGTTCCCACCTGCCCGCCTTCTGCGTAGTGGGGGCTATTGAGGGTATCCAGATAGGCCGTGCCTAAGCGCTGCACCGCCGCTGCGTTGATGACATACTCCCCAATAGAAAGCATCGCTGGGATAGAATCCGACGTTCCAGTTCCGGGGCCGGTAATCAAGCCGCCGGTCGCCTTCTTCTTCGAGACGCCAAATACTGTTTTATTCGCCGCATCTGCAGGCGTCATCCCACTGGCCCACATAGGAAATGCAGAGTAAATCGCGAATACAGCCAGCCATTCCGTCAGGATGGAGACGGCATTCTGGATGATTCCCCGGACAAAATCGCCCAGTGCCTCTTTCGCTGTCTTCGCGCCCATGATGAAGTCAGCCATGGCAGACCCCATAGATTTCCCTACAGTTTCCGCATAAGACTTCATTCTATTGGACCACTGCTCGCCGATAGAAAGCTGCTGAATTTCGGCTTCAGACGTTTCCGCCAAAGTCTCTTTGTACTGCTCGGCGAAGGCCTGCAGGGTCTCTCCTTTGGTGGCCAATTCTTCCTCCAGGTCTTCGGGAGCCATCTGCAGCAGCTTGGCCATTCCGTTTAGCGCTTCCTCTTCATTCGGATTCGCCATGGCCACGTCTACATCATTCAGGCTTTCGTTCAAAGTCTTTTTGATTTCCTTGATACGCGCTGCCACTTCGTCATCCGTGCCCAGAATGTTATCCAGTAACGTCTTGGTCACTTCTTTGTTCTGATCGTACATGTACTGGAATTCCTGTGATTTGACCTTAGCCTCATACAGCTTATTCTCTGCATCGATCTGCTCATTGATGGAGCGGATCACCTTGTCACGAATTTCTGCGTCGGCGATCTTTTTTGCGACCGCCAGCTCGTTGTCCCAACCGGTCAAAAGCTTGTCATGCGCGTCTTTCAGCCCCTGAAGAGAAATCCGATTTTCTTCCGCCTTCTTATTTTCGCCCACAAGCATAGCTGCATTGGCCTTAGCCAATTCGATAGAGACCTTAGCCAAGGCCTGCTTCTGTTTGTCTGCGTCGGCGTACTTCTTAATCAGCGCGTCAATCTGCCGTTCTTCTTCCCTTTCTTCTCGAGAAACGGACGCGCCGCCGCCAGAACGACCTCCCCCGCCTCCACCGCCGGAGCGAGTCCCACCCGCGCTGCCGCCACCGGATGCACGCTGTGTCGGACGGAAATTATTCTCCTCCGAACCAGTATCCGGTGCACCGGGGAATTCATTGTGCCAGCCCACATCGATACCAGCAGAAATCTGTTGGCCAAGAGATCCGAGGATCTTAGACAGGATACTGAAGATTTCCCCCAACGGCTGCAGGATCGGAGATAGTGCATTGGCGATTCTTACCCCAAGGCTTCGAAAGGCCGCATACATCTCATGCGCCATCATGATAACGACCTTGATGACGTTGATAATGATCTGCATGCCGTCGCCGACTAGACATAATGCATAAGACGCGATGTCCCCGAAGTCAGAAAAAATACTGACCCCGTCGCTTCGTATCATATCCAGCAGATCCTGCGTGAATTCAATCAATTTCTGCACGATTTCGGACTGGTCGAATGCATTCAAGATCGACAGCCCGATTTCTTCGCAGCAGGCACTCAGGTTCCCGGTGACGTCTTCCCATGCGTCATTGATGTTCTGCTTCGACGTTTCCATGGAGCCATCGAATTCATGCATGTAATCGGACAGCGCCGCAACAGCATCACTGGCTTCCAGCGTGCCCTCCTCTACGGCCTGCATGGCGTCGTCCCCACTCAGTCCGAGAGAGGAAAACGCCTCGTCCAGATTGATTCCTGCCGTTTTTAAGGCAACGAGCTGGCGGTTCGTCAGTTCGCCGGTTGCCTGAATACGGGAAATGGCATCGACAAGCTGCTGCGCGCCGCTGGCGCCCTGCCCTAAACCAGCCGCCGTATCGGCACACTGACGGATCAGATCTGCAGCGTTCTTTGCCGAATACCCCAAATCAATGAGCTGGACCATCATCTGGTTCAGCACCGCGGGATCATACGTGAGGTCACGTGTGAGGTCATTAAAGATCCTGTAAGAGGTGACGGCATCATCGACGTTGTACTTCATTGCCGCGAACTGTGCCACAGTAGACTGCGCCGCCGCACCAGCTTCAAAGACGGATGCCACAAAGTCAGCAAGGGCGGTAACGACGTCACCGGCAAGGTCAGCCGCCATCGATGCCAGATTAGAAGTCAGCATGCCGATTGCCGTATTCATAACGGACGAAGCATTAACCCCCTCGAGCATGCTTCCGGCCAGAGCCTTGAGCGAGGTGCTGGAACCATTCGCCCCTTCTGCCTGCTTCAATGCGCTGTTGTAGGCTTCCTTGATCGCCTTCGAATAGCGTTTATTCGCTTCGGTCTGAATATTGAGCTGCTGCTGCAGGTCTTGCAGTGCAGCCCGCTGTTCTTCGGTGGCTTTCGTGCCATTCTGCGTTTCTCGCTCCAGATTCTTCAGTTCAGCTCTCAACGTTTTCGCATTCTGCTGGCCGCTGGCGAGCGATGAATTCAGCCGTTTCAGCCCGGCGTCTTCCACCGCTACGGATATATCGACCTTGGCTTCTGCCATGTGCTCACCTCCTACAGGTTCACCTTGTCTTTCAAATACTTATCAACTTCGGCCGCGTAGTATTCTTCTATCGCGGTTCGGTTCGATTCAAAATAATTGCCTCTGGCGGGATACGTCGGACCCTTTTGCCCTTTGCGCTTCCCGTACAGAATGACGCGCCCGAAGGCGCCGGTGTTATACCAGCGCGCAAAGTAATTGGCATACACACGGACGCCAATGCCGGACGCCTGCACCTCGAAACGCCCCCGGATAAACATCCCATCGGTCAGCGCCTTGCCGCCAAATGCCGTTCGGGGATGAGTATGTGCAATGAATAGCCGAACCGCCTTCCGGGCCTCATAGGACGCGTTGACGACGTCCTGATGGAATCCGCGATCTGTATATTCCTGCACCTCATCTTTCAGTTCATCCAGCGTCATTTCTTATTCCCCTTCCTAGCCCGCAGCCGCTACGAATCCAGTCATCTTCTTCGGTTCGCCGACGCCGGTCGCAGACAGTTTTTTCTTGATCATATCCTTGCCATCAGCGGTGATTTCCCAAGACTTAGGGACAACTACCAGGGACAGATATTCCTTGGTATCCAAGTCGACGACTGCAATATTGAGCGCGCCTTTTTCGGCAGTGATCGCATCGTTAAGCAGGAATTCCTCGATCGCCTGCTACGCTGCGTTATCACGTTTCATGATGACGTCCGCAGAAAGCTCATAAGACTTATTGGTCACTGTACCGTCGGCCCAGTACCCGCTTTCTTTGGTCTGAACGGTGGAAGTATCCGCAGAAATAGAAAGGGTATTGGTTTCAAGTCCCCCAAGGAGCGTCCACACCGGTTTATCTTTCGTCGCGCCTTCGCCGTAGTTGACGTAAAGTACCTGACGCTTGCCGGATACACCGACGCCGCTAGCAAAGGACGGGTAATTTTCTTTAGCAATAGTAATAGCCATGGTTTACCTCATTTCTCTAACTGGGCAATCTCTAGGACAACGCTCGCCGCGCCGCTCTGCCAGATGCCCTTTTCTGAATACACAGGCAGGTTGATTCGCATGTTATCGACCGTCACGCGCCATAGGTGGAAACCATTGGCATGCAGTATATCCTGCAGGGTATCCCACCCTTCCTGACTGCTCAGGAAATTCAGCAGTGTCTCCAGCCTTTCAGCGATACGCTTCCGCCCCTTATAGTTACTATAGACTTCCATATCCGTAGATACGGCCCACAACACGACATCGTCATTGGGGCGGCAATCTGCTTTCGCCGCCCCAATGATTCCGTAGTCGAATTCATCCTGATGGCGGAAATAATCTTCGATTTCAAAAATAGGAACGGAAGCGTCGAACCATTCCATGTCCTTCTTGCCGGAAAGTGCTTTATATAAAGACAGACTCACCGCATAAAAAGGGGCCTTGTAATTCATAATGCCTCCCCGCTCCCGTTCACGGCCGTCGCCGTAAGCTGTAAATAATATGGACGCGATTCATCAAGCAGTCTGACATCATTGATGATCCAGGTATAACCCCGGTATGTCAGCCGCCACGATACGTCTACGGGATAAAGCCCGCGGATATCTCGCAGCACAAAATACCGGGTATCCGCCGTCACATAATCACCAACGAATACCTGTCTGCTCTGATCCTTCTGCTCACACATAGCAAAAAGAGTGGCCACCTCTGCGAAGCTGCCACTCTTTACCCCGCCAAGCTCATCTCGCTCCGGGGCCATAGGCTTCAAGAGCGTGACTTTATGCGTGAATCGTCCCGGATTTCTCTTGAACACCTTAAGCGCCCTGCTTAATGACAGTGAAGGCGGCGGTATAGGTGTTGATGTCGGTGAATCTGCAGATTGCACGAACCAGTACGGAATTGTTGCGGAAACCTGCAGATTCATCTGCCGCAACTTCCAGATCCGGGTAAGCGATATGATACATCGCGCGGAAGTCGCCCACCAGTACCGTGTTGTCACCCAGTTCGTCATTTTCCACAACGATGACCGGACGACCTTCGAGCTGGCGGATGGTGCTGCCGTTCGCGTCTCTGGTGAGCAGGTAGCGGTCTTCTTTGTCAGAGACTACGGCCATAGCAGCGAAGGTCTTCTGATTCATGACGATGGTCGCATTAGCGCCCGCATCCAGCGGCAGGGAGATGACGGCAGCCTTGATTGCGTCAAGGCCATCTTTGGACGCAATCGCGGTAACGGTCTTTGCATTGGCCTCAACTGCCGCCTTGGCACCGGAAAGGATTTCTTTATTGACGGCCTTCACATAGACGCGATTGAACAGCTTGCCGATCACAGCCATGACATCAGTCTTTGCATCCATCAGCAGTTCGCGGGATACCGGGATGATCGCGCCCTTAGATGCCAGGTTGAACTTGGTGGATGTGAATACGGCCTTCGTCTCCGCGATCGCGTTGTTTTCATCGAAATCGGTCAGCGTTACAGCCTGAGAGTAGTCGATGATCGGCACGGAACCGGTACGGGTGCCCACGGAGACGGCCGTAGTCAGTGTGCGCAGGTCGTTATTGATGCCGTTGTTTTCTTTCAGATCAAGCAGTTCAGACGGAATCAGCACGCCACCGTCTGCGTCTACGGCCCCGTTCTGACCAGTAGCTGTATTGAAAAATTTCGCGGTATCTTCATTCTTAATACCGAGAAGGTAAGATTTCAGTGCTGCATTAAAAGATTTCTTGTCCATGTTATTTTCTCCTTTGGTTTTGGAATTCTTCGCAGCTGCTTCTACTTCGAGCTGCTTTTCATAATCAGACAGTGCGCCCTGCAGCTTATTCTGCATTTCAACCGGCACGGCCTCTTTCTGATCGATCAGTGCCTGGATCTTTTCTCTCAGGGACTTGATTTCTGCTTTCATTTCAAGACTTTTTAACATTCGATGTTCCTCCATCTAAAATAGCGAGCCAGTACGCCTCGGTCTCTTCGTCCAAATGGTCGGGCGGCTTCGCGCGTTGTGTCATATTCCTATGAGCAGTGAGCTGTTTATAGCTCGGCGCCTTATTGCCGTAGGCCGCCCGGTAAGCAGGCAGCGCGCAGTTGATAATAAACAGGTCTTCGAGGTGCTGGTAGCGGCGGATATAGCCATTGATCAGCGCCTCAAGCTCGGCCATGGTATATCCCGCAAACTGCTCCGGCCGCAGGTGAAGCTCCCCAAGCGTGATAGGCTCTAAAGTTTTTAAAAAATCGGTGAATGACGTAAAGGACGGACTTATGTCTTCTTTCTGACTGCCATGATCTTTTTTGGGTCGCCGATAGCTCCCGATTTAGCAATAGCCTTAAACAGGGTCACAGACGCCGACGTGAACTTTCCTTCCGCCATGAGCTGGGTAAAAAGATTGTCGAGTTCATCGTCGGAAAGCACCGTCCCGCCGCCCGCGATCCCCCATCGAAGAAGGGAATATACGGTATGCAGCGGGATCGTCACACCGTTCCGAAGCCTGCCTAAGGTGACCAGCAGGCTTTCGCCCAGTTCCTTTTCCAGATTGAAAATACTTTTGACGGTAAATCGTACCTTGTACTCTTTCCCACCAATCTTCATTTTTTCATCAGCTTCAAGAATCATTAGTCTTTCCTTCTCCTCCCTCGTTTGTTGCACTGTCCCCGAGAAGCCCAGTCCCGCCGCGCTGGCTCAATTTGTCCGCCGCCGGATCGTCACTTTCAGGATAGCTCAAAGAAATGCGGGCTTCATTTGGCGTCAAGATGCCCGCGCCCGTATAAGCGCAGAGCACGCTAGCCTTTGCACCCGCATCTAAGAAATCAAATACGTTATTGCAGATATCAAACCGGAAGCCTTTCTGCCTCTGGCGACGCGTCAAAAGCTTGATAGTCAGCTCCAGCGCATACTGGTTTACGATCGGTGCAATCGTATTATTATAAAAAGACGTCATCTGCGTAGTAGAAAACGTTGCAGTCCCTGCCCCGCCTACCACGTTCAGCATGAAAAGCGGAATGCCAAAGAAACTACTGATTTCCTGCGTGTTGATGGTCTTCAGCGTATCGAAATAGTCCTTGATATTATTCGAGATGTTCGAAGCGCTCATTCCGGCGGGCAGAGGCAGGATCGTGCTATCTGTATTCGACAACAGCTCTTTCACCTGTTTCTGCAGTACCTTCTGTTTAGATACGGAAAGGTCGGAAGTATATGAGAGCACGATAGTCCCGCTAAATCCATTTTCCACGCTGGTCCGCAGCGCGCTTTCGACTTCGGCATTTCCATCTAGTGTACTGCGGATTACTTCTAGGGCGCTTCGCCCCACAAGGCCGTTAGCCGAGTAGGCTTTCATGTGCAGCATCTCTTCCGGCAGAATCGTGTAAGTCCTGCTAGTCACTGGATCCGTGTATTCGTAAACAATGCGCCTTGCTCCATCAAGGATGTTTGCATCATCCCAATACATGCGAACTCGCGCCGCATCCAATGGCACCAGCGCCGTCAGCGCGCCGAGAGCGTCGCAACAGATATAAGCGAAGGCGTTCCCGCACCCGAGCCGCTGCTTTTCCATGTACTCCCAGAAGGAATAGGCATTGATACCGGGATACGGCTGCAGGTTCAAGACTTCCTCGAATCCTGCCATCAGTCGGGTGATTTCCTGATGGTCTTTCCCGTACAATCCCCATCGAGTTTGTGCGATCTGCCGAGCAAGTGTCTCTATGCATGTCGAATACACGGCATCGCCGTTCGCATCTACTGTTACACGGCGACCGCGTCCGATGGGAATCACGCTCGCACTTGGGCCGTCCCGTTTCCTGTTCGCGGCGAAGCCGGTAAAATACGCCTTGATTCGGTCGAACATGATACTACACTCCTTTCGCCTGTTCCATCAACGCTTGCAAGTTTTCAGACACGGTATACACGTTCTTGCTCCGCAGGTCTTCTACCTGCTTCCTCAATTCGCGGTTTTCTTGTACAAGGTTCACCAGCGGAGCCTCCGCTGCCATGCCGTCTTTTCTCTTGGTGGCCACCAGAGAGACGTGGTCAAAGGTGGCAGCGGCTTCCTCCCCGGTCAGATACACATCCCCTTTTTCGAGCGCGTCAAAGATATCCCCATTGTCACAATGTTCGTCGATGATGTTATGCATCACTTTATCGATAGCCTCCATGCCGTCCGCATCGCTACGAAGCTGAGTTTTAGATCCGATAGAAATCGTCCAGCAGTTGTGCAGCATGAGCAAGCTGTTCTTGTCAATTTCGACCGCATCACACGCAAGAGCAATGATAGCCGCCGCGGATGCCGCAAGAAATCCGACATGCGCCGTCACCTTGCACTTCGCGTTTGCGATGCAGTGCGCTGTTTCCAGTCCCTCGAAAGCATAGCCTCCCGGAGAATTAATATGCAGCACCACGTCCTCTGTAGCGTTTTCAATTCGCTCCCGAAGGGTCGACAGATCGTAAATTGTACCAGTAATAAATAAGTCCATCATCATTCCTCTTTTCTGTACATTTGAAGCTGCGTCAGCATCGCTCGTGCCGTGTAGTCCATCGTTACCACGCCGGTAAACATACCCTCGCGCCGATCATACGCACTCGGCATCCACTGGGTCAGTACCCACATATCACATTTATCGGAAAACACGGAATCTTTGACATAGATTTCATCAAAGTCATCCACCGCATCACGGATATAGGAATAGCCCTGACTAATGGCACTCTCGATATATCCGTCATCTTCTTCGTAAGGGATACGCAGGTAGTCTTTTACCTGGTCCACGCTAATCATTCGTACCTCCCACCTCTCTCATCCATTCATCGACCATTTCATCGCCCGTAGGCAGGTCGCTATTGAAATCAATATACGGAGCGATAAATCCTGTGATCGCAGCATCTACGGGGTCGATACGGATATTGCTGTCAGCCCGAAGGCTGACTTTTTCCACGGAATAGAACCCGGATGGATTCCTAACGAGAAGAGAATTAGTCACCGCTTTCTCGAATATGTCTTCATGCCCACGATGGTAAGCGAGCACCCCGTCTTTCAGATATTGCCCGAAGGCCTCGATGTATTGGCTAAGCGCCTTTGGACTTTGATTCTGCAGTATGAAGGTATCACACACAGACTCCAACCGATCCTGAATCCCCGCCACGTTATACGGGTCCGACGCAATGGTCACGAAGTGAAGCCCATTCTTTTCCCGCAGAGTATCCAGCTGCTCGAAGATCTGCGGAGTATCGATATTGTCTCCGCCTGCCCCGTTGCATAAAAAAAGCTCAGTCCCGACATAATCGGTGTAACTGAACTTGTCTTTCTCTATATGCGCCTGCAGTTTATTCTCTGGCATCCACGACATGACATGCATGAATAACCGATGCCGCGCCGCCGGACTGTTTTTCTTCAGCAACTTGCCCGTCTTGCTTTCGCCAACGAAGCAGAGAAACACAACGCTGGAAAGGTCAAGCGTCTGAGATAAATCGACGCCCAAGTACCAATCTATATAGCCCTTAGTTATTACATCTTCCATGCCATAGTCCACACCGCAAGCTTTTAGCTGATCATAGGAACACAGGCTCCGGTCCTCGGCAGAGTACCAGGCATTACATTGTTTCGTCACGAAGGACTGGAGGGCGAATCCTTTTTCCGTGCACGCCGCACGCGCCTTTTGCGCATACTTTTCTTTAATATGCTTCTTTACCGTAAACCCGTCTGCCTCAAACAACAATACCGGGTTCGCCTTTCCCCATGTGGTAATCTGCCCGAATTCTTTTTCCTGCAGCTCCTCCTGATTCGGTTCCGCTAGAAATAGAAACACGTTGTCAGGCAGCGCATCCTCGTAGAGCATTTTCCGAAGCGTCAGCCATTTCTTGTGGTTGTCACTTCCCACGGAAAACTGCGCCGTCGACATGGTCACCAGCAGGGAGTCCTTAAAATGTGCCTGCCCATCTTGGATGGTCTTCGGGATAATTTCATCACAAAGCATCTCTTCATCAATGACCGCTACTTTGTTGGTATACCCGTCGAGGGAATTCTTCGCACCCCCGCCGGTACGGAACATGTCGAGCCGGTTGCCAGTGTTCTTATTTTTCGCCCAGCAGGCCGTCTTATTGACATTGCTGAACGTCTCGGCAAGATACGGGTCATTTTCAATAAACTTCGTGAACTCATTGAAGCAGATGGTCGCGTTCTGCCCTTTGCACGACGCTAGTACAATCAATTCATTCCGGAATTTACTCATCCCCATCAGGTAATGAAGCACCCCGGATAAGAGAAAAGATTTACCATTACGCCGCGCCATGTACAGGTTCGCCGTATTGACCACGTAACCACCATCAGGGGTCCTCAACCCGAATATGCCACACATGATGAATTTTTGCACCGGATATAGCTCTAAATGCCGGGGCTTTCCATCTTCATCAATATAAATCAGCATATGCAAGAACTGGAATAAGCGCCGCATAGCTTTGTCGGCGAACTGATACCTGCTACTGGCGTACATTTCCAAAAAACGGGCAAAGCAACGGAATTCAGATTCGCCCAAGAGGTCTATATCCGCCCTTTTGACTAGAGCCTTATAGTAATCCCCAATAAATTCATTCAGTTCATGGGGGATGTGCAGATGTTTCACTGCGTCTTCTATATTCATGGCCAAACCTTTCTTCGTACACCTCTTTTCCCTTCTGAATACGGACGAGCGCTTCATTGCGGCGCCCGTTGTTATACCAGACATGGATCTCTTCGTGACTGGCATGTCCTACCGGGATCAAATTGTCCTCATCAAAAAATCGATCCGGAGCGGCGTCTCTTTCAGCAATATGATGAACGTATGCCGGATCACACTTTTTCCAGATACCGATACCTAGAAGCCACACGTCATAGCCTGAATACTTCAGTATCACAGCCTTGCGGCACCGCAGCCAAACGCGGGAATGATAGCGTCTTGTACTCTCATTCATACACAGACGCCTCTTCTGGTAAGTCGCAGCCATTTTGGCCCTGCATACGGGGCATTCTTTCCCAGTGAATAACTGGTGACAGTTACTACACCGCTTAAAAGTCGCCATCTTTCTCCGCCTCATTCAGAATCCGGGTATATGGGTTACCATAATCCGCAAGCTCATCCTTGATTTCACTGAACCGCAGTACCTTGTACAGATTCAGCGCAATTTTGTTATATTCCTTGTATAGGATAATTTTATTTTTCAATGCGGTGATTTTGACATCATCCTGCGCAGCTGCTATCTCTTGGCTGATTTCTTCGGCCATCACCATAAAACGGCAATATTGAAGGATCAACTCCCGGTTAATTTGGGTGACAGAACTACATTTATGATTCAACGTCCAAATGTAGTCATTTAGCGCCTTAATCGCCCTATTTCTCTTAATGTTTGCCATTTTACCTTAATTTTCCATCAATGATAAGAAAAAAAGAAAACTCCCCGCCGATACGACGCAAGGCAGGCCAAAATTTTCAAACATACCCCCGCCTTGCCAATGAAAAAGCCATCCGATTTCTCGGACAGCTTTTTTATTTTTCTAATGTGCGTCGTACCAACGCTTTATATTTTACGGCATCAAGCATAGTCTTGAAGCAATTATGCATTCGGGCATTCTGCTCGTCCATTTTGTTCCCCTGATAAATCGCATGTCTGGCTTCTATCTGCTCCGCTTCCCTATTAAGGACTAGATAGTGATAGAAATCTCCCTTTTGCGGGGTAAATGTGTATTGATTGATTGCGGTATCATCTTCAAGCATCATCCCGATACACATAGGCGCAGGCTCGGGTGTTCGAGTATAGAGCTCGCCAGCGCGGACCACATACTCTTGCCCGTTCAGCGAAAACCATTCGCCTTCCTTTGCGCCCTTCAGTTTCATCAGCGCCGTCAAGCATTTCTTTTCTGCCCAGCTATTCATAGTTAGCCTCCTATTTCGAAACGGATATCCCACTTCATTATACTACAGACTGCCGTGCAAAAGAGCGCCTCTTATGAGACGCTCTTTTACAGCATACCTTAAATTTGGAGGAGGCCAAGCATGGAAACGATAGCACAGATCGACTTATCGGAAATTTCTCCCCTGTGCGATTTCCCTTTTACTATTATATCATCATTCGATGTAAACTCATGTAAACAGTCAAGAGGTATTTTGAGAAATCATACGGATAGCGCGGTCTCGCATGCGATTCAGCCACTGCCTTGTGAACCCACGTTTCTCTTCGATCTCTCGCCATGACATGCCAGCCAGATATCTATCATAAAGTATCGTTTTCCCCTTCGCATCACGACACAGGGCAAGCAATTCATATGCTTTCTTTCTCATACTGGTGAGGATGTCCATGCATTCCAGCAGGCGCTTGTCCAGCTTGTCGCATCGTTCGATGATCCGCTCCAGTATTTGAGACAAGTCAGAGTTCACCGTGACAGTGATTTTCGGTTTATCGTACTGCACCGCCTTCACGGCGGCGATGTCATTTGCCACGTGTTCCCTTTCCTGTATCAGATCATAGAGCTCCTGCCGCTGACTGCGCAGCTTCTCGAAGAAATCAAGCACCTCTTCCTCCGTCATCCTTGTTTCTCCTTCTTCTCACGCCGGTGCGCCTCCTGCCAATACCGCTTCTGGCAGCCTATGCTGCAGTACTTCTGCTTTGCGGTGTTCGGCTGAAACAGGTGACCACACTCAGCGCAGAGCCTTGGCTCGTATATCTTCCCACAAAGAGACTGCCTTTTTTTATGTTTTCGCTCGAGCGCGCGTTTCTTCTTCTCTGCCATGTCGCTTGCCTCGTAGTACTTCAAGAGGATGACCGCTCCCGGATAGTCGTCTGCCTCCCACCCGCGGTCAGAAAGCTGCCGTGCGCGCGTCCAGAAGGCGGCGCTTGCCATCCACTCCAGATCGAAATGCTCCCGCTCGCTGGGCATGATCCCGATATGTCCCCGGGCGTCGCTCTCGATCACCATGAAAAGGTAACCATTTGTAAGCATGCCAGGCCTCAGGGTATCCTTCGCCAGCAGAAGCTCAGTCACTCTGGCTCCCTTTCGGAAATAGAGGATCATACCTTGGTCACCTCTTTTCTTTCTGACGGTAGTGAGCCGCTGGGATGCTTAAACCGCACGCCGGCTTCCTCGAATAAGCACTGCCTCAGCTCCGCCGGCGTTACAAACCCTTTCTCTACTGTGTCGTAAAGTTCAAGACACATCTCTGCAAACCGTTCTTCTCGGCCGTCTTTCTTCCTGAGTTCACCGAAGTGATCATGAATGACCATGACCGGGATCGCGATCAGTTCTTCGAATAGCCTTGATACGGCTTCATTTTTTGCATGTGTCGCTAATTTCGCTGCTTCCTGTTGGACTGCCTGCGAGCACAAGTCTTTTAGATACTCCGGCTTGACCGTGAGTGTAGCGTTTTTGTTTTTCTGACGCTCGATTTTCCTGCGCACCTGTCTGCTGAGCAGGGATCCGGTTGTGTCGATCATGCTTAGCCCCTCCTTGTTAATAATATCCGTTTGAATTATCCGTTTGAATGGCCGTACACCCGCAGCCCTGGCAAACTGTTTGTGGCTGTATAAATTTTTTTGCACTGAGTTATAGTTACTTGCTTATCGTCCTCGTATGCGATGCCGTTCAGCCCGTCGAGTACGACTTTCAAGATGTTGTCAATGTCAGGCTTCCCCGGCGGAAGTTTCCCCGCCAGCGCCTCTGCCTTCTTTGCCCGCGTCCATGACTTCGGGATCGGAAAGACCGCCTCGATCACGACCATCACAGCTCCCTCAAAGCAGGGCCCGTGCTGGGCTTCATAGGCCTCTGCGATCTGCCGTTCATACGACTTTGTTCTGCCCGGCGTGTAGACAGCCCCGCTTCGCGAAGAGAACCGCGGTCTTGCTTTGCCCTGCACCTTACCCGGCACGAAGAAATAGACCATACTCATCGCTTCCTCCTGAGCATCCACTCGACAGTAAGGAAGATCGCGGCGGACGACACCAGCGAACCCGTCCGCACGCCGACAAAGAACCATCCTATACCATTCATAAGCCCTTCCCCTCTTTCCTTAGTCTTTCCGCTTCCCGCGCTGCCATGGCGTCCACCTCTGTCTTTAAGACCATCAGGTCGCGTGCCACTTCCCGCTGCTCATCCTGCAGGTCAGCGACGGCCAGCCAAAGATCCCCGATCTTTCCGAAAAGGAAAGCAATCGTCGCCAGCAGCCCCATCCCGGCGATGCAGACGAAGAGCATACCTTCCCAATCAGCCATGAGATGCCTCCATGCGCTCCTGTCTGATCATGTCCACCACTTCATCCATACGGACGATGTAGTGCGGGCATTCATCCTCGAAGAGCCAGTCATGCATCTTCTTATACATCGTCTCGAGCATCTGCCCCAAGACGTCCTTCGAATAACCAAATACAGTCAGCTTTACAGCTTTGATACGGTCTGTGTTGGACAGATCCGCGTAAAGATGTAGCTGCCCATCCAGATCCTTGTCGATATAGATTTCCTTTGGATTTGTGATAATAGCCCCGTCTTCCGCCTGAATAATAATCATGATTCCTCATTCCTTTCATGTGTAACTGTATAACCGTGAAATTCCATCCAATACTGATTGACTTCTCGCATTTTCATCAAAGCCTCCGCCTCGCTCTTGCACGGGATATCTTTATTCGTCCATTTATCATTCTTCTCAATGTAGCGATGGATCTGCAGAAATACTTTTTTCTTCGGCGTCCGCCCCGTCCGGTCCGTGTAGCTCCGGATCGTCAGCTCGATGCGGTCAGTGCCCTTCACAAGAATGCTTCGCATGACTTACCTCCCTCCTAAAATACAGATCTGTATTTTTCTGACTTTTTCTGACTGCTTACAAAATCAGCTGGTTTGCTATCATAAAAAGTATGTCTAAATCCAGTCAACTCTTTTTACGGTGAGTGAAGGGGTGGAAGGGGTGGGTGTGTATGTTAAGGAACACCCACCCTTACACCCCCATTCACCGCGTGAGATGAAACTACGACATTCTATCTATATTCCTATATAGAGTTGTCGTGGTTTATGTCGTACTTTAGCGGCATGCATCCAAACGCCTAATTCTTCCGTTCCTGCCGGTTATGTTTTCATAAACCTGAATAGGCTCGTTTGCTTGTTGCAAATATCGCTGTACCGTTCGTACAGACACTTGCATCTCATCCGCCAGATTGTTCTGATTCACCACATCCCCGTTCGCGAGATGATGTTCCAGCGTCCGGATGAATTCTTCGTAGCGGTCATTCTTGTTCTGCGTCTGGGTGATGTTCCCCTTGACGCGGTTCCCTTCGATGCTGCCCTCGGTGCGCTTCGGATCGATATCAGGGGCGAGCGTGTGGAGCGGATACTGGAAGAGGATGGCTTTCGGCTTCGGCGTCTTGAACTCGCGAAGGATACAGGTACAGCAGTAAGCGACGTCGCACCCATACGTTGCCTTTTCTTCCTCTTTTAATTCGATCGCCGTCAGGTCGATGATGGCATCTGCATCGCGGGAGAAGACGCCCGAGCCGCTGCCGCGGTCGGTCGCGCGTTTTGCCCCCTGCGCTCCCTTGGAGTGATGGTGGCAGTAGATGACAGAGCATCCCAGCTCGCGGCAGATGTAGTCGAACTGATTGCCAAAGTACGCCATATCGCTGGCAGCATTCTCATCACCCGTGATGACCTTGTAAATAGGATCGACGATGATCGCCTCAAGATGCATGTCCTTACACCGCCGGACGATGATCTTTGCCAGCTTATCCATCGGGAGCGCCTTGCCCCTGAGATCCCACACGATGAGATTGCTGGAGCTTGGATGCATCGGCATGCCCTTTGCCCGGTAGATGTGCTCCAGTCGGTCGATGAAAGACTTCTCGTCGATTTCCAGATTGATATAGAGGACTTTCCCCTGCCGGCATCCCCATCCCAGAAACTCGCCGCCGGACGCAATGGCAAGCGCCAGCTGCATCAGCCAAAAGGACTTCCCCGCCTTCGAGGGGCCTGTCAGTATAGCCTTGTGCCCCAGACGGAGGATGCCGTCGATCAGGACCGGATTCAGAGGCGGCGGGTCATCGATGACCGTATTGAGCGGCAGGAAAGGCGGCAGGTCATCCTGCTGCTCCTCCATCCATGCGAGCCATGCCAGATAGTCCTTCTGCCCCTGATTGACGCCGATCAGGAACTGCTTCTTGCCATTCCTCGTGACGCCCGGCATACGGGACAGGCGGGACGGGTTCTTGTTCTGCTCATCGACTTTGAAACCGTTCTTGTTGCAAATGTCGTAAATATGGGCGACGCGCGCATAGTATTCCTTCTGCGTCGCGGCATCGACATGGACGATGGCGTGCACCGACTTCCCGCCGGAGTAGACGATGGCAGCGCATGGCAGCTGCATCTGACGGATGAGTGCCAGCTGCTGGCCGAGAGGCAGCGTATCCGACTCCACCAGCGCATAGCGATAATCAGTGACATTCGCGTTCTTAGCCCCTTCTCCATCCAGCGGATTGATACGGATCCATGCCCCTGCCGCCTCATTCTGCAGGCTGCCGATAGCGCTGGATATCTTCTGAGAATGCTGCAGCGCCTCGACGATCTCTCCGCACGTCCGCTTACACTGGCCATTATCGACAGGCTTCCATTTCCCGTCCTTGGCGAGGAAGGAATTCACTGCCAGTCCGACATACTCATCCGGTTTGAAGAGCGCCTGCAGATAGGAGATGAGGTCTTCTTTCGGTTTCCACTCCTCATCACTTGGCTCATGGAAATCTTCCGGCTCGACCGTCGAGGGATCGATCAGAAAGTCCGCATCCGTGAAGGTGAATCCCGTCACAGTGCGGCTGGGTCCCTCCGATCGGTTAGCGGACTTCCATCCGCCCTCCTTCGCCCACTGTGTGATGACGGCACCGGTGACTGGCTGCTCGCGGTCTTCATGGAAAGACTGCCACTTCTTGACGCATTCCCCTTCATGGAACTTCCCGCCCCTGCGGCTCCACGTCTCCCAGACAGACAGGGGATAGCCCTCCTTCTGGAGAGCCATGCCCACTTGGATCCATCGTTCATAGCTGTAGTCTGGGTCGATGAAGGCCAAGAGCGGCACTAGATCGATTTTGCTCATAGCCGTTTACCGTTCGGGCTTGTAGTACTTCTTGATGACATTGCGCGTGGTCTGCTTGCCGTTCCACTCGGACGTTTCATTATCGACCTCGAAGTCCCCTTCCAGCCCTACGGCGGTCGTCCAGAGCGGGTCATCCGCACCGCCGATGCCGTTCTCTTTGAGCACATCACCAAGACCGATGGCATCGAAGAAGCAGGCAAATTTCCACTTCTGGTTGCTCTTGTAGACCAAGTAATCTGTAAGGCGCGTCTTTGTTCCGTCTTCGTGATGGATGTCCATCAGGATGGTCTTCATGAGCGTATTATCCCCCTTCGTGAAGCTCGTCTGGCAGTCATAGACCACGAAGTGGTAACGGCCTTTCGGGATGGGATCGAAGAGACCTCCCTTATCCTTGAAATCATCGTCCGTAAACCCGGAAAACCCGGTAACCACCATTGCCTTTTCCTTCTCGGTATCCGGTGTAGCATTTCCAAACTGTCCAAAATTCGGCATAGTATGTTCCTCCTAAAATGTAAAATTCGTAACTTAATATGTGGAAATTGAGAAAAAATCTCTCAAAATCATGATTACAAACAGAAATCGTGGTTATAGACTAAAACGGAGTGCGGATGTTGTTCAGCACATAGTATTTGAATCCCGCCCATGTTTTGGGCTTGACGAGTGCTTCTACATAGTCCGCAGGGATCTTCGCCAGATTCTCTGCTTTCGCTGCGGGTTCGTTAGGGTCTACTTCGCGGATGGCTTTCAGCAGCTCTCCCTCCGTGATCGGCGAAGGATCTGCCTCCGATACACCGAGCGCCATCAGACGCGCGAGCTCGTCATACACGTTCGTGGGCGGGGCTGGCTTCGCCTCTGCCGGCTCCGCGCCCGCTTTAGGGGTGATTCCATTCTGCACCTTCTTCTTCGCCTGATACGCCTTTTCCATGGTGGTTTTCGGCGGTGTGACAGGACGGGCGGGGATGATATTCTGGATTTCCTTGAAGTCGAAGTCCAGAATATCTGCGAGCCCGAAGCGGTTTTTCGCGTCCGCGAACGGCGTGTGCGTCGCGCGCATTCTCCGCTGGCCGCCTGCCGCCTTTCCTTTGCCGTCTGCGCCCTGCCGGATGATGACTTTGTAGTCCGCGAAGAGCAGAAGATCCGCCCACTCTTTGAGAAGAGCCCCCAGTGAATTGTTCTTGCTCCCGGGAAGCTTCATCTCCCAGTGGTCATAGCTCCCGGTATCATCCGGCCTTGTGACCGTGCGCTGCATCGCGTGTGCCAGGAATACGACATTGAAGCCCATATTCACCAGTACCTCCGCATTGACCAAGAGCTTTGAGAATTCTTCGGCGAGGATCACATAGCCCTTGCCGTAGCCGAATTCTTCGATACTCTTCTTGTTGCCGTTTGCCTTGCAGATGTAGGCGCTCGCCAGTTTTGCCGCCATATCCGCCGTGTCGATGACGATCGTCGAATAGGGAAGCGACGGGTCGCGCTGGATCTGGTCCAGCGTACCCATGAGAGCGGGCCAGTCTTGGATAGAGTCGATGCGATCGACATCCATCCGGCGGCTGCCGCGGTCCAGGTCGAGGAAAAGCGGCGCGGGAAAATGACTGGCGAAAGTCGTCTTCCCGATGCCTTCCACGCCGTATACCACGACCTTGACGGCACTCTGCTGGATACCCTTGTTGATGGTAAGCATATATACCTCCTATGATGTATTTCTAAAAGTGAATCGCCGGATGGCTATCACTTAATAGACAGATTCTGCTTTTCTTCCAAAGAAGCGCCGGGGACGGCCTTTCCTGCTTTCAAAAGCTCTTTGATAGCCAGCTTGTCCGGCTTGGTCGTGATGACCTGCTTCATGAAGCACATGGGGATCATATTCTCATCCGGGATGGATACCGTCACGGACTTTCTCCACCGGATCTGCGCGCTAGGCACATCCGCCTTCTTGCCCGCTTCCAGATGCATGGCCAGATAGGTCTTAAGGCTCTCCAGCTTCTTCTGCGCCGACACGGCTCTCGCCGTCAGCTTGTCGACTTCTTCTTTGTACTGCTCGATATCCGACTGGAGATTCTTGATATATCGGCAGATGTTATCTACCTTGGACCACTTCTCCATCTGGAGATCATCCAGTGCTTTCATGTCCAGTACTTCCCCGGTGCTGCCGTCTACGGCAGCGCCTTCCGGAGTGACAAAGATATTTGCCAGCTTTTCATCGATTTCATACAATGTTGCCATTATAAGTTTCCTCTCTTTCAATTTCTGCTATAATAGAGGTAGGAATGCCTTGAGACCTTCCCGCCCGAGCCTTAGCAGCTGCAACTGCCAAGGCTCTTTTTCTTACTATTGAGCCACCGCCATGAGCAGGGCATATACCACGGCGCACACCAGCGTCAGCGGATACACCGCTACTTCTCGCCAGAAGGCGCGGCGTGCTGCGCCGGGGTCGTTTCTCTCCGTGACCACCTGCGAGGCGAGCGCCGCGGTTCTCGCCTCTTCACGCTCTCGGGCTGCCATCATGCCGTGGACTACCTGGATTGCTTCAGCATCACTCATGTTCATTCATCTCCCTGATTTCAGTAACCACTCGCGAGGCTGCCATATACCCGGCAGCCTTCCCTTCATAAATCCGCGCCATCATGTCCTTCGCACACAAGCGGGCACTTCCCGCCAGATTCAGATTGCGGGTTGTTTCATGTCGCAAGAAATTCGCCATGGTTTCGATCCGCGCCTTCGACTGCCACATCTGCATGGCAACGGCGAGGGCGTCAGCCTTACCCGCCAGATAGTCGCCGACGGACTCATCCTTGCATGCGACCTGCTCGACGCCCGCATCCGCGCGAAGTGCGCCCAGCTGCGCGAGGATCACTTCTCTCATTGCTTTTTCTCTCATTTCATTTCTCCTTTAGGTCGTCTCCATGGCCTTCTCCTCAGTCTGTCTGGCGAGCCAGACAGAAATCCTTGTCCCTTCCTTCGCCTTTTTCACGGCTTCCAAGAAGGTCCCCGGTCTATCTTTCAGCCCCTCGCGTGCCTTCCACTCAAGGAAGGCGTCCATGTCTTTGGGGTTGAACATGAACCGCTGGCCAATCCTAAAGCAGGGAATTTCCCCTGCCCGGCAGTACCTGCGAATGGTACTGACTGGGAGATCGTGGGTCTCCGCGTATTCCTTCGCGGAGATCCACCTTTTTTCTTTGCCCATGATGGCACCTCCTAATTGTTACCTAAGCACTGGGATCTGCCGCAGGATGTCCCAAAGCGCCGTGTGCGGTGCGTCCATGCTGATGTCCGCCCAGCGCTCACCCCATACAAATGTCGCCTTGACCATGCAGTCGCTGGAACCACGATCGAAGATTTCGAACGAAATGAGCGGCACACCGGCTTTCTGCAGCGCCTGACAGAGTAGGGCGATCGCCTCTGCGCGGGCTTTCTTCTCTTTGGCGATTCTCTCGCTCCATTCTTTTTCCGTTATGGTTCCTCCTCCATCCTTTTTTCGATTTCTTTCAGGGCCCATACGGCTCCTTTAGCGATGCCTTTCATGAACCAAGTGTCTGTTGTATTACGGTACTCGTGGTCTTCTTTTTTATCGTTGTCAACGTATTTATCGATACACGCCATGTCTTCCTCCCCGAAGTAGCCATGGCGCTTGATCGCGTAGCGAATGTGTCCCGCGATTTTGATGATCGCGACATCCTTCCCGCTAATCTCCGCGGCTTCTTCTCCGGTCGCCTTGTCGTATCTCTCGTAAAGCTCATCCAGTTTCGCGTCCATGATATGAAGTACCTGGTCCGCATCTTTCAATACTTTCATGGTTGATCCTCCCTGTTTCCTAAATACGGTTTTCCGTATTTTTCTTAGTAAAAAAAAGGCGCGATGTTTCTTCTGCGTTTAACGCAAAGTGATCAGACACTCGATCCATTTCCGTTTGAGTAAACGGAGTTCGGTTCGCCAGTCGATCGTAAAGCGCAGTTTCACTGATAGTAAGGAACTTTGCGAATTTTCGATTTGTTCCAAAGTGTTCCTTGATGAACCCTTTTAAAGAAGCATAATTAAACTTCACCGGCATTGAATATCACCTCCTTCAGTATACGGTTTTCCGTATCTATGATTATAATACACTCTCTCGTGTGCCTTGTCAACGGTTTTCCGTCTATTTCCTTCGTTTTTCCGTTGACTTATGGAATAAGCTCAGTTATGATATGAATAAATAGTTTTTTAATAGGAGCGTGAAGCATATGAACCAGAAGCTAATTCAAAGGATGAAACAGGTAATGAATGAAAAAGGGATAACCCAAGCAGAACTCTCTAAGAGGACTGGGATAAGGGCGTCTTCGATTTCCGATTACTTAAACAACAGGTACGAGCCAAAACAAGACAAGATATATTTGATAGCTGAAGCGTTAAGCGTAAATCCCGGATGGCTTTCCGGGAGAGATGATTCTTCGGCGATCCTGAAAACAGACCCCCTTGCCCTCAAAAACATTGTCCCCATTGAAAGACGCATGGTCCCCATCATTGGGCAGATCGCCGCCGGAAAGCCAATACTCGCTGATGAGCATATAGAAGCCTTTCTGCCCTGCGATGCCGGCGTGCACGCAGACTTCGGGCTCATCGTAAGCGGGGACAGCATGATAGGCGCCGACATCCATGACGGTGACGTGGTATTCATCCGCAGCCAGCCCATCGTGGATGACGGCCAGATCGCCGCCGTCCGTATCGACGACGACGCCACCCTGAAGCGCTTCTACAAAAATCCAGACGGCTGCACCCTCGTGTCCATGAACCCGCAATATCCACCGATGATCTTTAACTCTGATAACTGCGATTCGATCCAGATCATCGGACTGGCGGTGGCGAAGTATTCAGTGATCAAGCAATAAAAAGAGACCATTTTCGCGGGGTAACGAAAATGGTTGAGTATGGTGTAGATTGAGATAAGGAGGGTTCCACCAATGGCACGTAAGCCTAAATTAAGTTATCCCGAACAGGTGCAGCACCTAGAACAGAAGGGCGTTTCTTTTGCGTTGATGAGCAAGCGGCAAGCCTTGATTTATTTACGGGATAATAATAATTTCTTCAAATTAAGCTCATATCGAAAGAATTTCAACAAGGATGCCACTAATCGAGAATATGTCCATTTAGACTTCGCTTATTTGGTTGACTTAGCCATTATTGATATGTATTTGCGAGCTCTTATGCTGAAAATGTCTCTTAACATAGAACATTTTGCTAAAGTTAAGCTCATGCGGCGAATCACAAATGATGCGGACGAGGACGGATATTCGATCGTTCAAGACTACCTGCAGTCTCTTCCTGTATCAGGGGAAAAGCGTATTCTGAGTGAACTCGGCAGAAATGCAGGGAGCCCCTATTGTCACGATGCATATCAAAAATACAATGCCGAATTTCCTGTTTGGGTATTTATTGAGATGATCCCATTCGGTGCATTTCTTCCATTCTATAGATTTTGTGCCAACCGTTTTATCTACCATTCGGAGGAAAATAACGATTACCCGCAATACAGAATAGATAAAGCAATGGTCGATGACTTCTTCTTGATGAAATCGACTAAAAAGCTCCGAAATGCAGCTGCTCATAATAATTGTGTGATTAACGACTTAAAGACAAAAACTGTAGAAAAGCAAGCAAATTACGAATTAACTAGAGCTTTGCGAGCTGATTTAGAGTTTGGACGTGGCTCGATTCAAAAGAAGATCTCAAACGAACGCGTTTTGCAGATTCTCACCTGTCTGTACACACACAAGAGATTGGTCTCAAGTCCTGGCATTCAAGCCCACGTAGCAAAAGATTTGCATGAATTTTCTGATCGATTGTTTTCAAAGTATTCGTACAACAACAATTCACTTATCCAATCGACTTTCGATGTAATCTCGTCTGCCATTGACAAATGGTATCCCATTGTGTAAAATGAAAGCACGTGGAAAAATACGCTCTGCGTATTTTGCGGGGGCTGCATCCTGATCGATGCAGCCCCCGATTTTTTATGCCTAAATCGCCCCGAACTGGTCGGACGCTTTCGAAGAGCGCAATTTTTCCCTATTTTCCCTACGGTTTCCTATTTCATCTAATTTAGTTTCAAAATTGACCGTTTTTGAAACTAAAGGCTCTCCGATTCATCGCTTAGTTTCAAATTTCCCACTTTTTGAAACTAAAGACATGCTGACAAGGTGGCGTGAGCGCGCAAGAGGACAGGCGTGAACTCGCTCGCCCCCTCCGCCTCGGCAAATAATCGGCAAATTAAAAAAAGAGCTGCAAGTTGGCTGCAAGTAGTTTCAAGTACCATTTCGCCGACGATGGGAAAATGGTATAATGGAGAGGTAGGAGTGCTGGTATCTCTACGGGGACCAGTACGGCGCCTTCTCCATGTGGGAAGGCGTTTTTTGTTGGAGAAAATCATATGGACAATTTCATTATTTATAACACCGATGATGGACAGTCTAAGGTCAGTCTGCTTGCTAAGGATGGTACTGTGTGGTGTACGCAGGCGCAGATAGCTGAGTTGTTTGACCGTAGCGTTTCTACTATTTCCAGACACATTGCAAATATTCTCAAAGAAAACGAACTAAACGAGAAAAGCAATTTGCGTTTTTTGCAAATTGCAAATTCAGACAAGCCTATTGCGCTTTATAGCCTGGATATGATTCTATCCGTTGGTTTCCGTGTCCGCTCTCCCAGAGGCACTCAATTCCGCCGGTGGGCAAACTCTGTGCTTAAAGAATACCTGCAGAAAGGGTACATCCTGGATGTTGAACGGTTAAAGAATCCTGGTGGGCGCCCGGACTATTTCGATGAATTACTGGAAAAGATTCGGGATATCCGTGCGAGCGAAAAGCGTTTCTATCAGAAGCTCCGGGATCTTTTTGCCCTATCTTCCGATTATGGCAAGACAGATCGGAGCGCTATTTCTTTTTTCTCTGAGGTACAAAACAAGCTCATCTATGGTGTAACGGGGCGAACGGCTGCGGAGCTTATCCTAGACCGTGCCGATGCAGCGAAGCCTAACATGGCTCTGACTTCCTGGCAGGGCGGCATCGTCCGCCGGAAGGACATCTATACGGCTAAGAACTATCTGACTGCTGATGAATTGGATAGTTTGAACCGCCTAGTCACTATCTTCTTGGAAAGTGCTGAATTCCGTGTAAAGCTTCGGAAGGATTTAACCCTTTCTTTCTGGCGTGAGGAGGCGGACCGTCTGCTTACCAGTTACGGCATTCCTGTCCTCGATTCTGCAGGGACGGTTTCTCATAAGCAGATGATGAGCCATGTAGATGCAGTATACTCTGCTTTTGATGCAAGGCGGAAATCCTTCGATGCAGAGGCAGCCGATAGAGAGGACTTGGAGGAACTAGAGCAAGATGCTAAATGGCTAGCCGCTAGTAAAGTGTCCAATAAAAAATAACCATTTCCGTGAAGTCACGGAAATGGTTGACATATCGCTGGCAAGCGTTGCAAATTCTGCAACGGTTCCCTCCATTTTGCAAAGGTCGGCAAAATGGCAATACCTTTATTTTGATAGGGGGGGGGAATAAAGGCATTTCTGGGATGCAGCGATTGGATAAGGGTATTCTATAGAAAGGAAGGGTTATCATGAGACGCCCCAATGGGCAAGGGTCCATTTACTACGAGAAATCAAAGAAAAGATACGCCGCCTCTTTCATCACCCCAGAGGGAAGGCGCATCGTGAAGCGGTTCCCCACCACTGAAGAGGCGGAGAACTGGCTAGAGGATAACCGCTATAGCATCCGCCACAACACTTTCGTGACGCCTTCCGGCATGCGCACAGGGGCATGGATCCTGCAATACATCGACACCTACAAGAAGAATGTAAGACCTCGCACGCTGTCCTTGTATTTCGCTATTTTGGAGAAAATAGAGCCCATCGCCGACATTCCCCTACAGAAACTCACGGGGATGGACGTGCAAGCCTTGATCAACTCCCTAGATGGGAAAATTTCTACATCGTATATCAAAAAGATCTACGAGCTTCTTAACATGGCCATTAAAAAAGCCGTGGCTCTGGACATCTTAGCAAAGAACCCTATAGGCACCGTAGAACGCCCCAAGGTGACGCAGAAGAAAATACAGATTTTCACCATTGATGAAATCCACCAGATACTTGCCTATGCCAAAGAACGGCACCGGGATAGGCTCTATATGGAAATCCTAGTGGCTACTTACACCGGGCTGCGCATCGGTGAACTGCTGGCGCTCACATGGAACGATATTACCCCCGCATTTATCCATATCACCAAGACACTAGGCCAGGATGGGCACGGGGTCATATATGTTCAAAACGCCACCAAAACCTCCCACTCCCGCAGGGATGTGTCTATTCCCCTATCACTCTACGAGACGCTGAAAGAATGGCAGGAAAGCACCAGAGCCCACGGCGGACTGGTTTTCAAAGCGAAGAATGGGAATTTCCTGTTCCCCAGCAATGAAAGGATCGCCTTTCAAGGCATCCAAAAAGACTTGGGAATTTCCCCTGTTCGCAGCTTCCACGCGCTGCGCCACACCCACGCCAGCCAGCTGCTAGCCAATGGCGTCCCCATTGCTGAAGTGTCTAAGCGTTTAGGTCATGCATCTCCTGCCATTACATTGACCACCTATACCTCTTGGATCCCCGGAAACGATGAAAAAGTCGCCAATGATGTAGAGAGGATTTTTAGATAATTGCTACCCTATTGCTACCTTTATATGTTACCTACGCAACATAAAAAGCCTGCTAAGTTCGATAAATACTAGCATTTGGAACTTAGCAGGCTTTTAACTATTTCTTACCTTCGACAAAAAGCATATTGTTGTTGCGCTTTACCAGATTGTACATCAGTGCATTGACGCAGGAGGCGACGATGGAGCTGCCGCCCTTGGTGCCACGGACAGTGATGAAGGGGCAGGGCGCACGGCGTACAAGCTGCTCCTTCGAGTCAGCGGCACCGACGAAGCCGACAGGGATGCCGATGATAAGTGCCGGTTTGATGCCGTCTTCTTCGACCATACGGATGGCTTCATAGAGAGCGGTCGGAGCATTTCCGACGGCGATGATAGAGCCATTGAGATCGGTGCCAAAGGAGTTCATCGCTGCCATGGAGCGGGCGATGCCTTTCTCCTTGGCGATGGCTGCGATTTCCGGATCGGATACGCGGCAGAAGACTTCGCTTCCGAGCGCATGCAGGGCATTCTTATTGATCCCCGCTTTGACCATATTCACATCGGTATAAATGTTGCAGCCTTTGGCGAGCGCTTCGATGCCGGCAGCGACAGCACCTTTGCTGGTCTGGATGAGATGTCCGTAGTCCACGTCCCCGGAGGCGTGAATCATACGGGAGTAGACGGTGACTTCCTCGGGTGTGAGGTCGATGTCCATGATGAATGGATTGATGAGATCCATGCTTTTATCTTCGATGGCCTTAGGGCTTTTGATGAAATCCATAGTGTTCCTCCATATAGCTGAGGACGCCTTCTACGGTCGAGAAGACCACAGCGCCGTCCAGCTTTGCTTTCGGTTTATCGATGACGATGACGGAAATACCGGCGTCCATCGCGGCTTTGAGCTTCGTATCGCTGCCGCCGATGAGACCGCTGTTCTTGGTGACCATCACATCGGCGTGATAGTCATGAATCATGGCAAGATTCATTTCATAGGAGAAGGGTCCCTGCAGGGCGAGGATGTACTTCGCCCTCATGCCGAGGTCTTCGCACATTTTGATGACATTCGATGTCGGCAGCACGCGCGCCCAGATCTCCTTGCCTTCCAGTGCTTTCGCCTTTACGAAGGTGGCAAGCGTCTTGGAGCCGGTCGTCAAAAGGATGCTTTTTCCAAGCTGACCGGCAAGGTCCGCCGCTTCGAATTCATCTTTTGCGTGATAGAGCTTGTCATAGTCAGGAAGCGGGATCTCCGCGCGCTCGTAGCGTACGTAGTCGATCCCTGCCTTGGTACAGGCCGCGCGGGCCGTCTCAGAAACGATCGCTGCATAGGGATGGCTCGCATCGAGGATGAGCGAGATTCCCTTTTCCTTGATGACACGGAGCATGTCTTCTTCCCGGAAGCGCCCTACTTCGATGTCGAGCCCTTTATGTGCGGCGAGCACTTTACCGTACTGGCTGACAACGGTCATAAGGATCTCACGGCGCTCCCCTTCCGGCTTGGACTGTTCTCTGTCTGCGAGAGCAGCACCGATTTCTCGGCCGTCCTGTGTTCCGGAAATGATCCAGATCATGCTTTGTACCCTCTTGGTGTGATCATTTTTCCGTCAGCAACGAAGGTGGTGCTCTTGCCAATGATGACGGTGGACTGCATGTCTACATGTTCTTCCGGCAGTTTTTCCAGTGTGGAGATCGTCCAGTTCATGCCCGGACGTCCTGCTTTTCTGACGATGCCGACCGGTGTTTCCGGCTTTCTATACTGGAGAACGATGTCGCGGATCTCATCGAGGTAGGTCGCGCGGCCGCGGCTCTTTGGATTGTAGATGGCGATGACGAAGTCCCCTTCCGCGGCGAGCTTCGCTCTGTTTTTGATCTGTTCCCATGGGGTCATGAGGTCAGAGAGACTGATGACGGCATAGTCATGCATGAGCGGGGCGCCGAGCGCGGCAGCAGAGGTATTTGCTGCCGTAAGCCCCGGGATGACCTCGCACTCCGGACGTGCTTCTTTCGGCAGCTTCTGGATGAGCTCGAGCACAAGACCGGCCATGCCATAGACGCCCGGGTCTCCGGAGGAGATCACGGCCACCTGATGACCTTCTGCCGCCAGATCGACAGCCTTCTGGCAGCGGTCGACTTCCTGGCGCATGCCATTTCCGACGACCTCTTTGTCCTTGATGAGGTCTTTCACGAGAGCAATGTAGGTGTTATATCCCACGATGATATCGGAAGCTTCCATGGCCTTGATAGCCTTCGGCGTCATTTCTTCTTCATGGCCCGGTCCAATGCCGATGACCCGGATAGTCCCAGGGCGATCGCCACCGTGGCACTGACAAACTTCGTTTTCGGCAGAAGCGTTTTTCCCTTCATTGATTCCATTAACGCTGCTGATTGACATACGTTTCCCACTCCTATCGTTTTCTCTACAAATTTTGAACTTTCTAAATGATACTCTTCCGCGATTTTTCTAAGCTCCTCAGCCTTGTAAAAATGGATCGGAAGATGCATGGAACTGGCAAAATCAAGCAAGCCCTTTTCATCCGCTTTCGCATCGACGCTCGCAAGCGATGCTACCTGATACGGGTAAGCCCCTGCCCGAGCCAGTGCTGCGGTGAATGCACTCTGCATCAGCTCTTCGGAGGTGCCGCGCTTGCATCCGATGCCGACGAAAAGATTCTTCGGACGAAGGCAGACGAAAGGCTTCTTCACAGTGATCGTTTTTTCGGTAATGATGGCGCATGCGTCAAACGCATTGGCATCCAGTCGATCTAAGGGCTCCGTGCGGATCCCTTTCTCTTTGAGGCGCGTCGCTATGGATGCGCTCCCTTCGACTGTCTCATCCAGAAACCATCGGAATGTGCGCCCTGCTGCGATGACGGTATTCACAGGCTTCAAGGCCGCCAGCGGCTCGACACGCATCATCAGCTCGCGGGCGATATCATCCGGCGCGCGGCGGTCATGGACATCGGTCGCCGTCGTGACGACGGGATCGGCTCCCACTGCCGCCGAGACTTCTCTTGCCCAGGCATTCGCCCCGCCGAGGTGTCCGGAGAGAAGGGAAATACAATGTTTCCCGCACTCATCCATGACGAGTACTGCAGGGTCTGACGCCTTGCTCACTACATGCGCTGCGATGGCGCGGACCGCAATGCCGGAGGCCATGATGAAAAGGATCCCATCATAGCAGGAGAAGATATCCGCCGTGAGCGCGAGCGTGCGGGTAAAATACACGGCTTCTTTGCCGCTCGCACCGTCTTTTCTTTCATACAGAGTCCCCTCACCGGAAATGCCCGCCTTCACGCGCACCCCCAGCTGGGCTCCTTCTTTGGATACAGAAACAATAGCGTACTTCATGTGATACTCTCCAGGGGATAAGGGTTCAAGGTTCAAGGTTCAGGGTTAGCCCCTGAGGCGGCTCGCCCCTTGATTACGTTTGAAAGCCTCGATTGAATGAGAAATTAGAAATGAAAAATGCGAAATGGTGGTGCCATGAGCTGGCATTCCAGTCACTAGTCACCAGTCACTTGAGACTCCTAATCCCTAGCCACTAATCCCTAGTCACCAGAAGACTCTAATCCCTAATCCCTAGGGAAACGCTGATTTTCACAAAGTCTCATCCCAATACCCTAAAATCGCCTTATTTCCCCGCCATCCTTACTCCCCATCCGTTCCTTTGCGGAACATGGTGGTGAACTTGCTGTCGTAAAGCTTGGAAAGCTCATAGTCGGTATCAAGAACCTTGCCGACGACGATCATGGCCTGACGGACGACGCCTGCCTGATGGAGAATGTCTGCGATGGTATCAATGGTGCCGCGGAAAATACGCTGGTCAGGCCAGGTCGCTCTGGCTACGATAGCGACCGGGGTATCGCCCGGATAGCCGCCCTCTTTCAGGGTCGCCATGACCTGATCGATCGCCTGGACAGAGAGGAAAATGCACATGGTTGCCTGATGTGCGGCAAGAAGCGCGAGCTTTTCCTTCGGCGGGACCGGTGTGCGGCCTTCCATACGGGTGATAATGACGGTCTGAGAAATGCTCGGCAGGGTATATTCCTGTTTCAACGCAGCTGCTGTTGCAAGGAAGGAGCTGACGCCGGGGACAACACAAAACTGATCTTCTTTGATCCCTGCTGCGCGCAGACCGTCCATCTGTTCCTGGATCGCACCGTAAATGGCCGGATCGCCGGTGTGTACGCGAGCGACCATCTTGCCTGCTCTGAGGGCTTCGATCTCCACCTTCAGCACTTCATCCAGATTCATGGTCGCACTGTTGTAGATCTCTGCATCTTTTCTGCCGTACTTCAGGATCTCCGGATTCACAAGAGAGCCTGCGTAGATAATGACATCCGCCTCTGCGATGAGACGCTGTCCCTTCACCGTGATGAGCTCAGGATCTCCGGGGCCTGCGCCAATGAAATACAATTTTCCCATAATAACTTCCTCCTCAATGTTTGATTGCTGTAAATATGAAAATGGGGCTCATCGGATCATAGAGATGATACCGTCCCAGTTTTCTCAGTCGATTGATCTGCATTTCGAAGCCTTCCAGCTCGAAAGGACGATCCGTGAATTCCTTCACCACTTCACCCGTCGTTTCCACGGTGACAGCGGTAAGGATGATGCGTCCGCCCGGAGCGAGCAGCGCTTCACATCGATCCAGGATCTCATGCATATTTCCGGAAGACCCGCCAATGATGATCACATCCATCTTCGGCAGCCCTTCCATCGCCTCCGGCGCTGTGCCGGCTATGGTATGGATATTCCGGCAGCCGAACTTTTCCGCATTTTTCCGGATCAGCTCGATCCCCTCCGGATTTCTTTCTATCGAATACACAGCCCCCTCTGGGCAGCAGAGCGCTGCCTCGATGGATAGAGAGCCTGTCCCTGCACCGATGTCAGCCACGATATCGCCCGGCTGAATGGCGGCCTTCACCATGACCATCGCACGGATCTCAGCCTTCGTCATCGGTACCTTTCCCCGAATAAACTCCTCATCTTTGATACCAAACTGCATTTATCCCATCACCACCATGACTGATTCACCATAGCCTTCCAGATGCGACAATTCCTCAAGAGTTGAATCTGAAAGATGCTGATTCTCATATGAAATATGCTCGGCCGCGGCAGCGCGCGTCTCCTTCGGCCAGCCCTTGTCCATCAGGTATCTCGCGATATAGGCCGGATCATGCTCATGATCCGTCAGAAAGGCGAGCTTTCGTCCGGGCATATAAGACGTATCCTTCTCTTCCGGCACACGACCATGGAAAGAGAGCCACAGCGCCCCCTGCCATGGTTCTTTGACAAGAGCGAAGCAGGCCTGCACCGAAGAAATCCCCGGGATCACCTCGATCGGATGCTCCGGAAACCGCTTCTTGAGCCACGGGAGCAGACTGTAATAGCCCGGATCCCCGCTCACCATGACGACGACATCATCCTTCTTAAGCGCCTCCTCCAGCCAGTCCGCCAGCAAAGAGAGCTTGCCTGTCACCGGATATGTTTCCTGAGAAGGCTTCGCATAGTCAGAAAGCGCGCGGCGGCCGCCCACGAGGTAGCGCGCTCCCTCGATGGCTTTCTGCGCCTTCGGCAGGATATAATCCGGATCTCCCGGCCCGATCCCCGCTACGATCAATGTATGCTCCATTGTTCCTCCTCCAGAATCTCCTTCGCATGGCTGCTGACTGCCTGCACCGTACCATCCATCGCTGCAAAAATCACGCCGACCCTGGCCTTACCGAAGATATAGCGTTCCGAGCGCACCTGCGCCCTCTCCGCCATCTGCTGGTAAATCATATCCAGTCCTTCACGATGCACGACCGCTGCCGCGCCATCTGTCGTCGTGCAGCACATAATCTCACGCACCGTATCTGTCGATGCCCCATTCATGGCCGCATACGCCGCCATCGTCTCCATACGGCCGTCACTATTGCGATTGTACGTATGGAAGCTGCCTGACGCCACCTTGACCAGCTTTCCCATATGACCGATGAGCAGCATCTTTTGGAAACCGCCTGCGATGCACTGCTCCATCATGAAGCCGATGTAATTGCTCGTCTCGATGATCGCATCCGACGGAATGCCCATGATCTTCGCCGCCGTCTCACCGATACGGCCGGGACAAAGGACCGCCGTGCGGATCCCGCTCGCATAGACCACCGGCACCTGCGGCGCCAGCGATTTCTTGTACGCCTCCTCGCTCATCGGCTTCACGATCCCCGTCGTTCCCAGGACCGAGATCCCGCCGACGATACCCAGCGAAGGATTCAGCGTCTGCTTCGCCAGCTCCTCCCCTTTCGGGATAGACACCGTCACGATGCAGCCATGATCCTTGCCGATGAGCTCTTCATACACATAGCGCAGCATGATCTGCGGGCCCGGATTGATGGCGGGCCGTCCCACCTTCACCTGCAGCCCCGGCTTCGTCACCGTACCGACGCCTTTCCCCGCGCGGAGCGTAAGACCCGGCGTATCCACTAGCTCTACCGTCACGACAATCGGCGTCCTATGTGTACAGTCCAGGTCATCGCCCGCATCCTTAAGGCAAGTCGCGATGCCCGTCCGCCCATGTGCCTCGGCCGACTCCACCGGGATCGTGAGCTCCGTCCTTTGCGGCGAAAGGACCGTCACCTGCTTTGGAAATTCTCCTCGCATAGCCAGGATCGCTGCCTTCATCGCCCCCGTCGCCGTTGCGCCGGTGGTATGCCCTTCCCGGAGCGTCTTTGCCATCATTTCCTCTGCGTTCATAACTCCTCCCATACATAAAGGTTCAGCGGGTTCAATCAGTTCTAGGGAAACGCTGCACCGCACCATTCAGAAAGTGCAGCCTCGTCACACCTGCGAAATCTCCTGCCCCCGCAGAGCCTTCTTATCTGTAATTCACAAACTGCAGATCCGCCGGAATGTCCTGCTGCTTCAGGAACTGGATGCACTCCTGCAGGCAATCCTTATCCTTGCTCGATACACGCACCTCATCCCCATTGATCTTGGCAGCGACCTTGATCTTCGAAGCCTTCACACGCTTCACGATATCCTTCGCCATATCCGAAGAGATCCCGTTCTGCAGCGAGAGTACCTGACGGACCGTCCCGCCGGCTGCTGCTTCCTTCTTCTCTTCCTTCAGATTCTTGAGGGAGATCCCGCGCTTCACAAGCTTTCCATGAATGATATCCTTTACCAGCTTCAGCTTGAAATCGTCATCGCCGATCAGCGTGATCTTGTCCTCGTCAAGCGTGACCGAGCTCTTACTGCCCTTGAAATCATAGCGCGTACCGATCTCCTTGGACGCCTGATTCACAGCATTTGCCGCTTCCTGCAGATCCGTGCGGCATACCACGTCGAATGAATAATCTTTTGCCATTATAGACCTCCTTGGGGGTTGTAGTGACTTAGTGACTAGTGACTGATGACCGGGGATCAAGATCCAATAAGAGCCTTCCCCGATGAGCAATATGTGAATACCGCTTCCTTATCCTTCTTTTTTACATACTCTATTATTGTACCATACTTTCGTATATAATTTGAAAATTTCTGAAAATTTCAAATTCAGCCATGCTAAGAAGACGCTGATTGAATCATTGCCAGATTTTACTCTTGAATCTTTATACAAGGCAGGGAATCATCCGACACGAATGGCGAACCATGTAAGGAAGGTGATGACGAAGCCATGTATAAAGCTCCTTCTAAAACCTGCCTCTACCATAGGATCAGCATTTCCTTACATAATCATAAAAAAAGTTGGCAGAAAAAGTCTTTACGTCTTTTCTGCCAACTTTCATATTCACGCCAGAATAAATGCGGTCCTCAAACCCAGCTTATTTCTTCTGTGCGTCTTTTGCTTTCGTCTGCGCTGCACGGAGATCCGCGATTGCAGCCTTCAGCTCTTCTACTTCCTGACTAAGAGCACTGATCTTTTTCTCCATAGCAGCTTTGGAAGCCGGTGCACGGTTGCTCTGACCGAGTTTCAGGCTTACGCCTGCATTCACCATATTTTCTCCATTGCCGAAGCTGCCACCGACAGAGAACATCGTGTCTTCATTCGGGCGATAGCATGCACCGAGCGCCACGGCACTTGCACCACTGTAGTTGCCATAGCCTGCTGCAAAGTCCCACTTATCCTCCGGGTCGAAATCGAGCGGATGGAGTGCGGCGAGAGCAGCTGCCCCTGCACCGACCTTGTCCACACGATTGTCCAGCTTATTGATTGAATTACCAAGAAGCGAAATATTGCTAGCATTATCCTTTACCAGCTGATTTGTCGCATACAGCTGTCCGCCATTCACGGCATCCTTGGAGTCTTTTTCGAGTTTGCCGTCAGCCACCTGAGTGACCTTGTTGCCATTGGCATTCAAGCCATCCTTGCTCACATAGGTCTTCCCATTGATGGAAATGCCATTCGTATCCATCTTTGTTTCGCCTGTGGTGACGCTATGAAGTTTCTGATCCGGGTTCAGGCTCAGCTGATAGTCCTTACCACCCGCTGCATTGGTTCCCTCTTGGATCTTGATATTTGCATCGGTAGCAGAAACACTGCTGTGTTGACCTGCTACAGCAGCTACGCCAGACAGTTTCTGGTTTAGCTTGCCGATCGCCGTTGTCGAGCTGTCTCCGTCTTTGATATCCCCCTTGGTGACAGCACTGTATTTCAGATCTCCGACCTTATTGTCCAGATTATTGACTGCATCGACGACCGTCGTCTTGCTCCCATCTTTGTTCTGAAGCTCTTTGTGAATATCGCCTATATTGCCCACATCAGAAGCTTTCGCTGCATCTTTTACTGCATCTGCGACAGCAGTTTTCAGCTGCCCTACATTGACAGCATCGGTATCCGCCTTACCTGCTGCTACGCCAGAAATCTTGCCATTCTCATCAATAGCAACTTTTGAATTGATGACGGTGTTGCCATCCTGCATATAAATGGAGGCGCCTTTACCATTCATCATTCCTGCTACTCCTGAATCGCCATACAGTGCAATTCTAGCCGCACCATTGGAAATGATATTACCACTGACGTTGATACCAGCAAGCTGAGCTCCCTTATCTGCAATAATGCGGTCCTTGGTCGCGATATAACCAGTTGTCTCAATCGTCCCCTTTGTTCCGCTAATGCTGACGTTGTTGCCAGTAGGTTTCCCCAGGAGAACATCATCATTCAGTCCAACCTTATAAATCTTCTGCCCGTTGAGTTCTGCTTCTTCTACATTGATGTTGCTGCCATTGACAACCTTGCTATGCTTGCCCGCTTCAGTTGCTACTGCATGGAGCTGGCTGCCATTGACTGCATCGGTAGAACCAGCAGTGATTGCACCTGCTGCTACGCCGGTAATCTTGCCATTCTGATCAATAGCAACTTTTGAATTGATGACGGTGTTGCCATCCTGCATATAAATGGAGGCGCCTTTACCATTCATCATTCCTGCTACTCCTGAATCGCCATACAGTGCAATTCTAGCCGCACCATTGGAAATGATATTACCACTGACGTTGATACCAGCAAGCTGAGCTCCCTTATCTGCAATAATGCGGTCCTTGGTCGCGATATAACCAGTTGTCTCAATCGTCCCCTTTGTTCCGCTAATGCTGACGTTGTTGCCAGTAGGTTTCCCCAGGAGAACATCATCATTCAGTCCAACCTTATAAATCTTCTGCCCGTTGAGTTCTGCTTCTTCTACATTGATGTTACTGCCATTGACAACCTTGCTATGCTTGCCCGCTTCGGCTGCTACTGCATGGAGCTGGCTGCCGTTTACTGCGTCAGTAGAATCAGCGGTGACTGCACCTGCTGCTACGCCGGTAATCTTGCCTTTTTCATCGATAGTTACTTTGCCCAGCTTAGCACCTTTAGTAGTGATTTGGCTGTAGTTGCCGCTTGCATCGCCTACGAGCAACTCGCCATCAAGCAGTTTGGAACGACCGGTGTATACGCCATTATTCAGAACTACGTTGCCGATTTCGCCTGCGGTTGCGGTTACTTTGCCGTCTTTATCTACAACCAATTTGCCGTTGGCTGCATAGAATGCACCGTTGCTGTTTACGAAGAACGGTACAGTGCCGTTTTCATTTGCAGTACCTACGGACAGGTTGTATTTTGCGTTCAGGGCATTGGTCTGGATCGCATTGGCCCCTGTGATATTACCTTCTTTGTTAATCGTTACTTTCCCAAGTTTCGCAGATTCAGGGCTAATCTGGCTGAAGTGACCCTTATCGTCTCCTACATACAGGTAACCATCGCTCAGGGATGTATGCGGCAAATGGATCCCCTTATTGATCGTGACTCCGCCGATTTCTCCGCTGGCTGCTTTCACGTTACCGTCTTTATCCACGGAGAAGTTATTATTGGCTGCATAGAATGCACCGTTGCTGTTTACAAAGAACGGCATGAGCCCATTCCCTGCCATCTCACCCACGGAGAGATTATATTTGGCATTCAGTGTATTGGTATTAACAACACTGGCATTGACTCTAGTGGCATTGACATCCGCTGCTTGTGCCTCGCTCATTCCCATGAAGCCAGTAAGAGCCAATGCAGCTAAAAAAGCGGTAGCGCATGTACGTGCACGGTTTCCTTTTCCATGTCTTTTCGCAATCTCAGAAACCACCGTATAGCAATTCTTCGTTTTGCTCCAAACAACTTTGTAAATCCGATTCATAATACATCCTCTCTTTCCTTTAAATACAGTGTAAAATGATAATCCACTTTGCTTTTACTAACCATTCACTATTTTTATTGTCACTCAATTGTTTGCCAAACGACATGTCTTGTAGCAGCAGAGCCTTCGACGATCTTGAGTATCTTGGGTAACAACTTTCTCTCCACAATACTGGCCCTAGGACAAGCAATAAAACATAGCTTTATTCTTTTCAGGATGTTTGCAGTATAGCTTTTCACATGGTTTTAGAACAAAAGCGGCACCGTCTATCTCTAGCGTCGAATACGTTGATCTTCTTGACACATTTCCTGCAAACAAAGGAGCGCAATGGCCGTAATAGCAAATCTCAGAATTCTTCTTTTCCATGTCGTTATAATGATTTCCTTTTATACAGCAAAATCAATATTTCCAACGACTCTTTCGCCACACTATGATGATCACAGACTCTCTTTTCTAAGAATTAGAAAAAACAACAAAGAAGCCCCCCCACCTTTCTTCGGTTTCCCAACATTCCTTGATTTCTTCAGTTGTTTCATGAAGGGCTAAACAAAAAATGTTGGCCATATAATAGTGATTAAGGTTTCATGTTTACACGAAGCCTTAAATCATATATAAAGAGTACCACCCCCCCCAGTTTTCGTCAATATCTACATATTTTTTTAGGCAGAATAGAAGTTTATAAAAAGCTGAAGCGAGATGTCCCAAAAGCGGAAAAAGAAAACGAGATCATCGCCCAACTGATCCAAGAGTATGATG
>OIXX01000139.1_pt1 | contig 58950 bp, 46 predicted proteins | sample 1588161 | NCBI WGS metagenome assembly OIXX01 (sample SAMN03283274) | human gut metagenome | biome: human-associated habitat; material: feces | host: Homo sapiens | place: Peru | collected 2012 | reverse complement strand
TGCCGAGTTTCAGATTTTATTTGTATCTTTGCCATACTTAAAGAAGTTTTCTGCAAAGATACAAATCTTTTGCGGAAAGGCAAAGCCCGAGCTTGTGAAAGTTTGGGCTTTGTTGTAAATAAAAACAATTTTTTCAGTTCCGTATCTGGAAAAAGGAGAAAAAACGAAAAGGGTGCGCCATAGACTTATGACACACCCTCTTTTTTGTTTTCTTCATATTGTGTTTATCACCTTTTCTCCTCCATTGTTCTTTTTCTCTTATCCCTCTTGATTATCTAGAATTTCTTTAGTTTTCTCATTGATTTCCCTTTCATTTTGCTTTATATTCATTTGAAATCCAACATATTCTATTTTTTAACACTAAATATTTGCGTATATCGAATAAAACCACTACTTTTGCACATTGATAAATTTATGTGCAACTAATAAAATAAAGGAAGGGCTTCGATATGTCAGTATCCAAAACAAGACAAAAACTGGTAGATGTTGCAAGACAACTGTTTGCCAAGAATGGTATAGCCAATACTACAATGAATGATATTGCTGTAGCATCTGGTAAGGGGCGTCGTACGCTTTATACCTATTTCAGTAGAAAGGAAGATGTCTATTATGCAGTCATCGAGTCGGAGTTGGAGCGTCTTTCTGATAAATTGGATGAGGTAGCCAACTGTAAGATGCGTCCTCAGGACAAGATCATAGAATTGATTTATACCCATCTCAGTATGATCAAGGAAACAGTGGTACGTAATGGCAATCTTCGTGCTGAGTTCTTCCGTAACATCTGGATGGTAGAGAAAGCTCGCAAGAACTTTGATGAGGATGAAATCGAAATCTTCCGTCGTGTCTATGCCGAGGGAAAGGAAGATGGGGAATTTGACATCGACAATATTGATTTAGTTGCTGATATTACCCACTATTGTATCAAGGGGCTGGAAGTACCTTTCATTTATGGAAGATTAGGCCATGGTATGAATGTGGAGTCAAGTAAACCGCTGGTTGCAAAGGTTGTTTATGGCGCCTTGGGTAAATCAGGCTTAAAACTTTAAATAAGATATTCATAATAAACTGATTATTAATTAAATAAGAAAGAAATGGGATTATTAACAGGTAAAACTGCCCTTGTAACAGGTGCAGCTCGCGGCATCGGTAAGGCTGTCGCTATGAAATTTGCTTCTGAGGGTGCTAACATCGCATTCACAGACCTCGTACTCAATGATGATATGGCAGCAGGCTTGGAGGCTACTCGCAAGGAGATTGAGGCTCTTGGTGTAACATGCCGCGCATACGCTGGTAATGCTGCTGACTTCGAGGAGACTGAGAAGACCGTTAAGCAGATTCACGCAGATTTCGGTTCTATCGATATTCTCGTTAACAACGCAGGTATCACTAAGGACGGTTTGATGCTTCGTATGTCTGAGGCTCAGTGGGATGCAGTTTTGAACGTAAACTTGAAGTCTGCCTTCAACTTTATCCACGCTTGTTCTCCTATCATGCTCCGTCAGCGTAGCGGTTCTATCATCAACATGGCTTCTGTTGTTGGTGTTCATGGTAACGCTGGTCAGTGCAACTATGCTGCTTCTAAGGCTGGTATGATTGCTTTGGCTAAGTCTATCGCTCAGGAGTTGGGTCCTAAGGGTGTACGTGCTAACGCAGTAGCTCCTGGTTTCATCGAGACTGCTATGACAGCACAGTTGCCAGAGGAAATCCGTAAGGACTGGATGAAGAAGATTCCTTTGCGTCGTGGTGGTCAGACTGAGGATATTGCAAATGTTTGTCTCTTCCTCGCTTCTGATATGTCAAGCTACGTAAGCGGTCAGGTAATCCAGATCGATGGTGGTATGAATATGTAATCTATTGGCATCTGTTTTAGATAAAACATGCAGGTAGTTTACGAGGACAACCATATAATTATCGTCTCTAAGAGAAGTGGTGAAATCGTGCAGGGCGACAAGACCGGCGATGAGCCTCTCTCAGAGACGGTAAAACAATATATCAAGGAGAAGTACCAGAAGCCAGGAAATGTATTCCTGGGAGTGGTGCATCGACTTGATCGTCCTGTCTCAGGACTCGTGGTATTTGCCAAAACCTCCAAGGCGTTGAGCCGCCTGAACAATATGTTCCGGGATGGTGAGGTGCACAAGACCTATTGGGCTATCGTGAAGAATATGCCACGTGAGACAGAGGCAACATTGACTCATTGGATAGTAAGAAACGAAAAGCAGAATAAAAGCTATGCTTACGACCATGAGGTGAAGAATTCGAAGAAGGCGATATTGAAGTATAAGGTGATAGGGCATACTGATCATTACACCCTTTTGGAAGTGAACCTGATGACAGGCCGTCATCATCAGATCAGATGCCAGTTGGCTAAGATGGGATGCCCGATCAAGGGCGATCTGAAATACGGTTCCTCTCGCAGCAATGCCGACGGAAGTATCTCTCTTCTCTCGCACAAGGTAGAGTTTGTGCATCCAGTATCAAAAGAAACCATTGTAGTGGAAGCTCCTCTGCCAGATGATAATCTATGGAGAGCTATTGCTCCATAACAATTTAATATCCATGCTTATGAAGAAGTATGCGAAATGGGTGGGGATCGTTGTTCTTACCCCATTCGTGCTCATATTATTGTTGGCTGTTTTGCTTTATTTGCCTCCAGTACAGAACTGGGCAGTAAAGCAAGTTGCTTCTTATGCTTCAGAATCGACGGGCATGGATATTTCCGTAGAGCATGTACAACTCGTTTTCCCTCTCAAGCTGGGAGTGGAAGGCGTGAAAGTACTGCAACCTGTCGATTCATTGAAGAACAGCAGAAACCTTGCTTTAAGAAATAAAAAAGATACCGTAGCCGACATCCAGAAGATGGTGGTAGATGTGCAGTTGCTGCCACTCTTCAGCAATCAGGTGATGGTGGATGAACTGAACTTCACGAAGATGAAGGTGAACACCACCAACTTTATCCACGAAGCCCGAATCAAGGGAGATGTGGGCAGATTGCAGCTGATGGCGCATGGTATAGATCTGGGTAAGGAGCACGTGAATGTGAACGATGCCCTGATTTCAGATGCCAGATTGTCTGTGGAATTGAGCGATACAGTTCCGCCAGATACGACTCCGAGCACCAATTACTGGAAGATCCACTTACAGAAACTGAAACTAAAGAATACCGATTTTACCCTACACATGCCTGGAGATACCCTTCAGGTGAATGCTTATTTCGGTGATGCGCTCGCCCGCACCACCTACCTTGACCTGTTCAAAGGTCTGTATCAGGTCAAGCACTTGGACTGGAAAAACGGCAGGGTGAACTATGACCAGAATTTCGAACGTCCTGTATCCGGTCTGGACTTCAACCATCTTGCCTTCCACGATATGGCATTGAAGGCCGATTCCTTCTATTTCTGCGATTCCAGGATTGATGTAAAGATCAAGGAAGCAAGGATGAAGGAGAAGAGTGGACTGAAGATAGATCAGCTGAATGGCAGATTTGTGATGGATTCCGTGAAGTTGCAGTTGCCAGATCTCTATTTCCGTACTCCAGAATCTCATTTGCAGGCAACTGTAGATATGGATATGAATGCCTTTGCCGAGAAGAATCCTGGCAAGGTGATGGCGCGTGTGAAAGGTGCCTTGGGACGTTCTGATCTTTTTCTCTTCATCGGTGATGCATTGCCAAAGCAGATGAAGAGCCGATGGCCTTACTATCCGATGAAGGTGGAAGGTTCGCTGAAGGGAAACATGCAGCGTGCCTCTTTCTCGGGAGTCAAGGTGAATCTGCCTACCGTTTTCGATTTAAGCACGGATGGCATGGTAGCTAATATGACAGATATGAATCGTCTGAAAGCGAATATCAATCTGAAGGCACGCACCTATAATCTCGGTATGGTAACCGCCATGTTCGATCCTGCCTTGACACAGGAAATCCGCATCCCTAGCGGCATCGGCATTCAGGGAAATGTGAAGATGGATGGAACGAAGTATGCCACCAGACTGGCTCTTACCGAAGGTAAGGGAAGCATGAAGGTGGATGCTACCATCGATGCCAAGACCCGTAGGGATGGCAGCATTGATATGAATCGCCTGGCTTATCAGGCAAAGTTGCAGGCACGACAGATTCAGGCCCAGCATTTCCTGCCTCACCAGAATCTCTACACCTTTACGGGAGAGGTAGAGGCAAAGGGCGTGGGTACTGATTTCCTATCGCCTCGAACCCGACTGATGGCGAAAGCCAAGGTTAACCAGGTACATTATGACAAGTATCAGTTGCATGACATGGTGGCTGATGCGCAGGTTGCCAACGGTAGAATTCATGCCAAGCTGGATAGTAGGAATGAGCTGCTGAATGGTAACATCGCCGTGGATGCCCTGGCTAGTACCAAGAAGTTGCAGGCTACACTGGTGGCAGATGTGCGCCATGCCAATATGTATCAGTTGAAGATTACCGATAAGCCAGTGGATGTTTCGCTATGTGGTCAAATCGATGTTCATTCCGATCTGAAGGATAGTCACAAGGTATGGGCTAACCTGGATGATATCACTGTAAGGACAGAAAAGAAAGTCTATCGCCCGGTAGGTGTGAAGGTCGATATCCTGACCGATAGAGATACCACCCATGCCATAGCAGAGTGTGGAGATTTCCGTCTGAACATGGATGCGCATGGAGGCTACGAGAAACTCCTGCACAGAGTTACCGGTTTGCAGAAGGAATTATGGAAGCAGCTCAAGAACCGTCGCATCGATCAGGTGATGATTCGCAACAGTTTCCCTAGCGGACATATCTACCTTTCTACAGGTAAGGATAACTTCATTTCCCGATTCCTCGAATATATGGGTTACCATTTCAAGTCGGTGGAGATGGAGCTGAATGCTTCGCCTGTGGCGGGACTCGAAGGATATATGAACATCGACTCCCTGGTAGCGGGTGGCATGCAACTGGATACCATCCGTGCCTTGGTCCATACGCAGGGAGATACTATCCGTTATTCGGCTCGTGTTCAGAACAATAAGCACAATCCGCAGTATGTGTTCCGTGCTTTGGTAGATGGCGAGGTTCAGGAGCAGGGTTCAAATATCAAGGCTCGCCTCTATGATGCATCCAATAAGTTGGGTGTGGATGTGGGACTCGCTGCCATGTTGCAGCCTAATGGTGTGAAAGTGTCTCTGATAGATACCCATCCGATATTGGGTTATAAGGAGTTCGTAGCCAATGATTCCAACTATGTGATGTTGAGTGATGACGGACGTGTATCTGCCGATCTGGTGCTGAAGGCAGCAGCGGGCAATATGGGTATGCGTGTCTATTCCAACGATAAGAACGAGGATGCCCTGCAGGATATCACCGTCAGCATGAGCAGGTTCAATCTGGACAAGGTGCTGAGTGTGATTCCGTATATGCCGGATATCACGGGTATCATGGATGGTGACTTCCACATTATCCAGACCAAGGAAGAACTCTCAGTTTCTTCTAATCTGAAGATAGATAACATGACCTACGAGAAATGTCCGATGGGCAATGTGGGCTCGGAGTTTACCTATATGCCAAAGAGTGACGGTTCTCACTATGTAGATGCCATCCTTACCTATGAGGGTGATGAGGTGGCAACTGTTACGGGTACATACAAGTCGGAAGGTGCCGGCGATCTGGATGCAGAGGTAGGATTAGAGAAGCTTCCTTTGCACTTTATCAATGGTTTTGTACCTGATCAGCTCATCGGTTTGAAGGGATATGGCGAAGGTGCCCTGAAGATGAAGGGTGCCTTGAGCAATCTTGATATCGATGGTGAGGTATATCTCGATTCTGCTTATCTGGTAAGTGTGCCATACGGTATTTCCATGCGATTTGCCAATGATCCAGTGCGCATTACAGACAGTAAGCTGCTCTTCGAGAACTTCATGATGTATGCCAACAACGAGAGTCCGCTCAATATCCAGGGTGCTCTCGACTTCACGGATGTGGAGAATATGAAGCTGAATATCCGGATGAGAGCGCAGGACTTCCTGCTGATTGATGCAGGGGAGAATGCCCGCTCAGAGGTATTCGGCAAGGCGTATGTCAACTTCTTCGGAAGCATGCAGGGCTCATTGTCTAATCTGAAGATGATGGGTAAGCTGGATGTACTGGGCAAGACCAATATGACCTATATCTTGCGTGAGTCGGAACTCACTACCGATAACCAGCTGGAGGAACTGGTGAAGTTTACCAATTTTAAGAGTGGCAAGGAGGTTGTGGTTCAGAAGCCTACGCTGGATGGTTTCGATATGTTGCTGAGTATGTCAATCGATGAGTCGGCGCGTATTCTCTGTGCCTTGAATGCCGATAAGACCAATTATGTGGATCTGATGGGAGGAGGCAATTTGCAGATGCGGTACAATACGGCTGACGGTATCCGACTGACGGGTCGATATACCCTGAATGATGGTGAGATGAAGTACTCTCTGCCTATCATTCCATTGAAGACCTTTGATATCCAGGATGGAAGCTATATCCAGTTTACGGGTGATCCGTTTAATCCTACCCTGAATATTACGGCAACGGAGGATATCAAGACTACCGTCAACGAGGGTGAGGGTAGTGGACGCTCGGTGGATTTCATCTGTGGTGTGAAGCTGAGTCAGACTCTGGAGAAACCGGGTATCCAGTTTATCATCTCGGCATCCAACGACCAGACCATCCAGGATGAGTTGAATTCGATGAGTGTAGAGGAGCGAGGCAAGATAGCCATCACGATGCTGGCTTCGGGTATGTATCTGGCGAGTGGAACCACCAGTTCGTTCTCGATGAATACCGCCCTGACTTCATTCCTCAACTCCGAGATCAATAACATTGCAGGTACAGCCATGCGAAGCATCGGACTCGATGTGGGTATGTCGGTGGATAACCAGACCAATGCCTCTGGCGGAACGCATACCGACTACAACTTCAAGTTCGCCAAGCGATTCTTCAATAATCGCCTGAGTTTCTCAGTGGGTGGACAGGTTTCAACCGGTGCAGAACTGGAGAATGCCAACAAGAATGAGTCTTTCTTCAACAATGTGGAGGTTCAGTATCGTCTCAACGAAGGAGCCAGCATGTATGTAAGAGCCTTTTATAATGCCAACACCTATGATTGGCTGGATGGTCAGATTGGGGAGTATGGCGGCGGTTTCACCTGGCGCAGAAAACTCTCCAAGTTCTCGGATATCTTCAGATGGAAGACTGAGAAGCAGCAGGTGCCTGCAGGCTCTCCGATGCTGCGAACCCGTAAGGATTCAGTGATGCTGCGAACCCGCAAGGATTCTGTTATTAGAAACAACGAAAAATAAGCTAGTGAATATGAGAAAGAAGAATCGACTTCACCTTATTATATATATAGCGGCAGCGGTGATGCTGTTCAGCTTCCTGTTTACAGGGTGTTCTTCTACGAGTGCCCTGAAGGAAGATGAGCAGTTGTTTACCGGTTTGAAGCCTATAGAATACTCCAACTACGAGGCGAATACCTATGCCGACTCGGTGAAGGAAGAGATGGAGTTTGCTCTTGCATCAGCCCCGACGGGAGCTTTTATGGGAAGCAGCTATTTCCGTACTCCGTTTCCTGTCCGTCTGTGGATATGGAATGCCTTTTCTCCGTCGGATGATGCTCTTTCCAGATGGATAACCAAGGTCTTCGGTTCGAAGCCTAAGCTGATGGAGAATGTAAATCCGAAGTTGAGAGCACAGGTAGCTGAGCATCAGCTCGACAAGTTGGGCTATTTCAATGGCAAGGTAGATTACGAAGTGGTCACCCAGAGCAATCCGAAGGAAGCCAAGGTGGCTTATAAGGTGAATATGGGACATTTGTGGAGATTGGATTCCGTGGCTTATCTCAATTTCCCGGAACATGGCAAGCAGCTCATCGATTCTACGATGTCGCAGGCTGTCATCAGAAAGGGAAGCCCGTTCAATGTCTCCAATCTGGAGCAGGAGCGTCAGCGACTCACCCGTCTTTTCCGCAACCATGGCTATTACTTCTATCAGAATGGCTATGCTTCTTATCTTGCAGATACCGTGAATACGCCTGGCAAGGTGAACCTCCGCCTGTCTATGGTGGACAGCATTGAGCCGGAAGCAACCCGACAGTGGTATATCGGCAATATCAACATCAACTTCAAGAAGCAGTTCATGGAGGAGATGACCGATAGCTTCGTGCGCCGCTATCTGAGTTTCAGATATGCGGGTAAAAAAATGCCGATTCGTGCCGGAGTGGTGCTCAGGGAGTTGAAGCTCCGACCACGAAAGCTTTATATGGTGGATGATGAAAATACGGCTAAGGCAGGATTGCAGTCGATGGGACTCTTCAGTTATACCAACCTGCAGTTTGTGCCTCGGAGCACTCAGGTTTTGGACAGTCTGGGAAATGTGCAATATTGCGATACTCTGGATGCCAACATCGATCTGGTGTTCGACAAACCATACGATTTCTATGTAGAAGCCAACGCCAAGGGCAAGACTACCGGTAGGGTAGGTCCGGAGCTGGTGGTGGGTCTGACCAAGCGCAATGCCTTCCGGGGTGGTGAGAAGCTGGATATCAACTTCCATGGTTCGCATGAGTGGCAGACCATCACGGGGCAGGGTGGAAGTTCCAGCAAGATCAATTCCTATGAGTTCGGTTCGGATGTCACGCTGTCGTTCCCAAGCATCATCACTCCTTGGAATGCTTTCCGCACGATGGCACAGAATGAGCGCAGATTCCGCAGGGGGCATCTCCCTCGCCGTTACTATGGTACGCCGAATACTACCATCAAGGCATCCATGAACATATTGAACCGTGCTGGCTATTTCCGCCGTCATGTGGCTGGAGGAGAGCTGACCTATGATTGGGCCACCTCTTATCAGCATCGCCATTCGTTCAGTCCGCTGATTCTTTCGTATGAGTATATGAACTATACTTCTCCGAAGTTCGACAGCATCATGAATAACAATGTGTACGTGGCAACTTCGATGGCCGACCGTTTCATCCCGAAGATGAGCTATACCTACACCTATCGTAGTGCGCAGAAATACCGCAGTCCTATAGTGTGGTCAACTACGGTGAGCGAAGCCGGCAACATTCTGTCGCTGGGCTATCTTCTGAGCGGCAGAAAATGGAACGACAAGGATAAGACGATGTTCAAGAACGAGTATTCTCAGTTCTTCAAGCTGGAAACAGATTTCGTGAAGTATTGGAAGCTGAATGAAACATCCACCCTGGTGGGACATCTGAATGCCGGAATGATCTGGAGTTACGGCAATTCGAGTCAGGCACCTTATACGGAGATGTTCTATGTAGGTGGAGCCAACAGTATCCGTGCCTTCAGTGTGCGAGGTGTCGGACCAGGCGATCAAGACTACAGTGCCCTGAGTAACAAGTATGCCAACATCCTTCGTACGGGAGATATCAAGTTCCAGGCGAATCTGGAATACCGTCCTAAGATCTGGGGCGATCTTTATGGTGCTCTGTTCCTGGATGCCGGTAATGTCTGGATGAAGGATGCCGATTTGTCCTCTTTCGAGGCCTTCAAGTTTGATAAGTTCTACAAGCAGCTGGCTGTAGGTACTGGAGTGGGTATCCGCTACGATATGGGAATGTTTGTGGTTCGAGTGGATTGGGGAATCGGTCTGCATCTGCCATACGATACGGGTAAGAGCGGATTCTACAACATTCCAAGCTTCAAGAAGAACCAGAACTTACATTTGGCAGTGGGCTATCCGTTCTAGCACCGGTTTTTGGGGGTGAAGCTCCATAAATCAGTCAAATGTTGATGTAAATCAAAAAAAAATAGGAAAAAATGCCGCTAGGTGCATTTTTTTTATTACTTTTGCAAGTGATTAAATGTAAATATCAACTATTAAATAAAAATATAGATTATGAAACCTACATTATTGCTTTTGGCTGCTGGTATGGGTAGCCGTTATGGTGGTTTGAAACAGCTCGATGGTCTGGGCCCTAATGGTGAGACTATTATGGACTACAGTATCTACGATGCTATTCAGGCTGGTTTTGGTAAGATCGTTTTCGTTATCCGCAAGGATTTCGAGGATCAGTTCCGCGAGAAAATCCTCTCTAAGTATGAGGGCCATATCCCAGCAGAGCTTTGCTTCCAGTCTTTGGATGCACTCCCAGAAGGATTCAGCGTACCTGAGGGTCGCGAGAAGCCATGGGGTACCAACCATGCAGTGTTGATGGCAAAGGACGTTATCAAGGAGCCTTTCTGCGTAATCAACTGCGATGACTTCTACAACCGTGACTGCTTCATGGTTATCGGCAAGTTCCTCTCTGAGCTTCCAGAGGGTAGCACCAACAAGTATGCTATGGTAGGTTTCCGCGTAGGCAACACCTTGAGCGAGAACGGTACAGTAGCTCGTGGTATCTGCTCTAAGGACGAGAACGAGAACCTGACAACTTGTGTAGAGCGCACCGAGATCATGCGTATCAATGGTGAGGTTTCTTACAAGGACGAGGAAGGCAAGTGGGTTGCTGTAGGCGACAACACTCCTGTATCTATGAACGTATGGGGCTTTACTCCAGATTACTTCGCTCACAGCGAGGCTTACTTCAAGGAGTTCCTGAGCAATCCTAAGAACATGGAGAACAAGAAGGCTGAGTTCTTTATCCCATTGATGGTCAACAAGCTCATCAACGAGGGTACATCTACCGTTAAGGTACTCGATACCACCAGCAAGTGGTTTGGTGTAACTTATGCAGCCGACCGCCAGAGTGTAGTAGATAGAATCCAGAGTCTCATCGACGAGGGTGTATATCCTAACAAGCTCTTCTAATTCTATTAGATGGATATTCAATTAGATATTTTAAACGAACAGGAAGCCGCTATTCTCCGAGAGACGATAGCGGCTTCTCAGCATATTGTCATCTGTGCCCACAAGTCACCGGATGGCGATGCTATTGGCTCATCTTTGGGATGGGCTTATTTTTTGCGCTCTCTGGGTAAGAAGCCTGTCATCTGTGTGCCTGATATGATACCGGATGCCCTTTCCTGGTTGCCTGGCAGTGATGATATCGTGAGATACGACAAGCATCCTGAGAAGGTGCAGCAGGCTTTTGATGAGGCTGATCTGGTATGCTGCGTGGATTTCGGCAGCACTGGCAGACTGGATGAGATGGATCATGTACTTGCGGGCTGCAAGGCCCAGCGTGTTGTCATCGACCATCATCTGGCTCCTAACCTGGAGGCTAAGCTGATGATTTCGCAGCCTCATGCCAGCAGCGCCAGCGAACTGGTGTTCCGTGTGATATGGCAGTTGGGTGGTTTCCCAGAGTTAGATAAGACTTGGGCTACCTGCGTATATTGCGGTATGATGACAGATACGGGTGGATTCACCTATAATTCTACCAATCCGGACATCTACTACATCATCTGCCAGCTGCTTACCAAGGGTATCGATAAGGATAAGATTTATCGCAACGTCTTCAACAACGCCCGTGTTTCAGCAGTCCGCTTCCGCGGTCATCTGATGAACGAGAAGCTGCAGGTCATCGAGTCGCTCCATGCCAGTTACTATACCGTAACCCGCAAGGAGATGAAGGAGTATGATTTCATCAAGGGCGATCTGGAAGGATTGGTGAACGTGCCTCTTACCATCAGAGGTCACAAGCTCTCCATCTCGCTCCGAGAGGATACCGATGTGGATAACCGCATATTGGTGAGTCTCCGTTCTGTGGATGATTTCCCATGCAATAAGATGGCGGAGCAGTTCTTCAATGGTGGTGGTCATCTCAACGCATCCGGCGGTAAGCTGCTTTGCAGTATTGAGGAGGCAGAGAAGATTGCCCAGAAGGCAATTCTTGCTTTTGCCGATTTACTGAGATAAGGAGGTCTTTGCGCCTGAAAAAACAGAAAAATAAGGAAAAACAACCCCGAAAGAGGCATTAGGATGATAATAAGTGATAAATTATAATAAAATCATCCTATACTTCTCGGTGTTGTCTTTTCTTTTTTGTACCTTTGCCCAATAAATTAGAATTTAGTAAAAGGAATGAAGAAATTTTTGTTTGCCATCATGGCTATAGCAGCACTTTTCTCGTTTGCTGCATGTAATGATACTGAGACATATAAGGATTTGCGTGACCGCGAGTTGGACTCTATCAGTTCTTTCTTGCGTCATGAAAACGTGAAGGTCATTTCAGAAGAGGAATTCAAGAATCGTTGGGAGAAGAAGCAGAAGGACAACAGCGTGGTTCTTACTGATACTTCCAAGAACAACAACGAGTATGTGCTCTTCAACAGTAACGGTATCTATATGCAGGTATTGGAAATGGGTTGCGGCGACTATATCAAGATGGGCGAGACTACTGATGTGCTCGTTCGTTTCTCAGAATACAATCTGAATACCGCAGCAGAGATGAGTACCAACTCTTTGCAGTTGAGCAATAATCTGAAGCAGTATTCTTTCTATACTGATAAGATGACCGTGACCAATACTTCCGGCACTTTCACCGGTACTTTTGATGTGAATAGCAGCTTGATGGCAGCCACTTACAACAAAAACTACTCCGGCGGTTATAGCGGAACAGTACCTAGTGGCTGGCTGGTTCCTTTCAGTTGGGTAAAGATTGGTCGTGGTAATGCCGAGGGCGAGAGAATAGCTCACGTTCGTCTGGTAGTTCCTCATACCTATGGTACTACAGCGGCATCAGGAAGCGTATATGCCTGCCTCTATGATTTAACCTTGCAGAGAGGCAGATAAGATAATTTCATTTTAAAAAGATATTATTATGACACTGATTAAGTCTATTTCTGGTATCCGTGGAACGATCGGCGGTCCAGCGGGCGATACTTTGAATCCGCTCGACATCGTCAAGTTTACATCTGCTTACGCTACATTCATCCGTCGTAGCGGTGCTTCTAAGAGCAACATCATCGTGGTTGGCCGTGATGCACGTATCTCAGGCGAGATGGTAAAGAATGTAGTTTGTGGAACTTTGATGGGTATGGGTTACGATGTATTGAACATCGGCTTGGCTACTACTCCTACTACAGAGTTGGCTGTAACCATGAGTGGGGCTGCCGGTGGTATCATCATCACAGCTTCTCATAACCCACGCCAGTGGAATGCTCTCAAGCTTCTCAACGAGAAGGGTGAGTTCCTGACTGCTGCCAATGGTAGCGAGGTATTGAGCATTGCTGAGAAGGAAGACTTCGAGTATGCTGATGTTGATTCTCTCGGAAAATATACAGAAGATAATACATTCAATAAGCGCCATATCGACTCAGTGCTTGCATTGAAGCTCGTGGATGTTGAGGCTATCAAGAACGCTCATTTCAAGGTTTGTGTAGATGCCATCAACTCTGTAGGTGGTGTTATTCTCCCAGAGTTGCTCGATGCACTCGGCGTAGAATATACATTCCTGAATGCTGAGCCTACCGGTGATTTTGCTCACAATCCAGAGCCATTGGAGAAGAACCTCGGTGGTATCATGGATGAGTTGAAGAAGGGTGGCTACGATATGGGTATCGTTGTTGACCCAGACGTTGATCGCCTGGCATTCATCTGCGAGGATGGTAAGATGTATGGTGAGGAATATACTCTGGTGAGTGTAGCCGACTATGTATTGAGCAAGACTCCTGGTAATACTGTCAGCAACCTTTCATCTACCCGTGCTCTCCGCGATGTAACCGAGAAGCATGGTGGTACCTATTATGCTTCTGCTGTAGGCGAGGTGAATGTAACTACCAAGATGAAGGATGTTCATGCAGTGATTGGTGGCGAAGGCAATGGTGGAGTTATCTATCCAGAGAGCCACTATGGACGTGATGCCCTCGTAGGTATTGCTCTCTTCCTGAGCAGTCTGGCTCATAAGGGTTGCAAGGTAAGCGAGCTCCGTGCCAGCTTCCCTAACTACTTCATAGCCAAGAACCGCATCGACCTGACCGCTTCTACCGATGTAGATGCTATCCTCGTGAAGGTAAAGGAGATGTTTGGCAAGGAGAAGGATGTAACTGTTACTGATATCGATGGTGTGAAGCTCGACTTCCCTGACAAGTGGGTTCATCTCCGCAAGAGTAACACCGAGCCAATCATCCGCGTATATAGCGAGGCTTCTACCATGGAGCAGGCTGATGAGCTTGGAAAGAAGCTCATGCAGGTAGTTTATGATATGCAGTAAGATACTGCATTATATATAAGATACTGTATTTATATAAAAAACGACTTCCCACGATTATAGGCAGCAATGCTTATAAGCGTTGGAAGTCGCTCTCGTTTATAAAAGTTCCGGCTCGATATGATGGAAAACTTATTGCTCTGCCAGCTCCTTCATGGCATCATTCAATGTGTTGAACAGTACATTGATGTTTTCCTCCTGGTTCTTACACGCCTCCTTGAAGAGAGCGACAGGATCTTCTGAATCGCCCTTCAGCGGAGCCTCGTTCAGGAGGATGTTCACATTGTTCAGTAGCATACCGTGCAGGGTAGGCATGTGTAGCTGGTGCTGGGTGCCTTCCTTGCTGCCACATTTCAGTCCGGCAGCGTATGCTTTCACGATGATGCGCACCAGCAGATGGATTGCCATCGGTTCGTCGGCAAGGCTGATGAGTACACCGTGGGTATAATTGCGTACGTGTTCCTCTATGCTTGTAAACTTACCCTGCAGGAGCCAGGTGAAGTTGCGCTTGTATTCAGCTTCCATCGCCTTGTACAGCTGGTTCGATTTGCAGGCGATGCGCAGATAGTCGAGCATGGTTGGCTCGAAGGTAGGATCGGTCTTCTTCATGCTCTCGAAATTCTTCTTCATGCGCTCATTAGCCTCTTCCGCACTCTTGTAGTTGAGTCGTACGAGGGTAGAGAACATGATGTCGAAGAAGTACTGGTTCACTTCTCCATAGTGTTCCAGCATCATCTGCTTCACCTCTTTGGGGTCGTTCTTCTTCTGGAAGTCATCGCCGCCAACCGCAGCATCCATGATGCCGCGTGCGTATGCCTCGAAGAATCCTCTTACGAAAGAGGCTACAGCCTGATAACTATTGATTCTCTTGCTCATTGTCTTTTGAATGTTTTAATCAAAAATGATTTAATCAAAATGTTTTAATCAAAGATGATTTAATCAAAAATCTTAAATTTATATCCCTGTTCCATCAGCCATTCTATGGATTGTGGAAGTGCCGTCTTCAGCTTGTCGATGCTCTTCAGTGAGTCATGGAAGGTGATGATGCTGCCGTTGCGGGCATACTTCTTCACATTGTTCACCACATCTTCTGCCGTCATCCACTTGGAATAATCTCGGGTCACCACATCCCACATGATTACCTTGTAGGTGCGGTGCAGCCACCAGTACTCGCTCTGTCGCATCCAGCCGTGAGGTGGACGGAAGAGATGGGCGTGGATGATGTCATTCGCCTTGTTGGTGTTGAGCACGTAGGAGATGACACGATGCTTGAAGGCACCGATATGATTGAAGGTATGGTTACCTATCTGATGACCCTCTGCTACAATCTGGTTGTAGAGATCGTGGTTGCGCAATACGTTTTCGCCCACCATGAAGAAGGTTGCCTTGATATTATACTTTCTCAAGGTTTCCAGGATGAATGGGGTGGATTCGGGAATCGGACCATCATCGAATGTGAGATACACCGAATGGTCGTTCTTGTCCATTCTCCATATTGCTTTCGGGTATAACCATCTGAGCCATTTGGCAGGTTGCTCTATGAACATAGGAATAACTTGATTAGGGGATGATACAAAAAGGGAGACCTAGCAAAAACGCCAGGTCTTCCTTGATATTCTTTATTTTACTGATTGCCCTGTGGCATGCTTTATCGCCTGCCTCGTGGCAATGTTTCAGTTTTACTGATTGCCCTTTGGCATGCTGCCTCCTCTGCCGCGATAGAGTGTATAGAGAGCATTGAGTTGCTTCTCATAACTCTTCTGCAACTGAGGGCTTACCATACCTGCCACATCGCAGACGCTCTGCATAATCATGATCTGACGGATGCAGTCGTTCTGGCTCTGCAGGAAGCGGTCGTTTGGCAATGAGAGGTAATAGTCGAGATACTGGTGAGCATTCTTCCAGACAGCCTCTACATATTCCTTACCCTTTGCCTTCTGACCGGTGAGCAGCCAGCCGCGAGCCATATCCAGACCACCGCTCATGTAATCGAGGGTGACATTGTATGCAGGAATCTCCACATCAGCCTTCTTCAGGATGTTGATAGCCTTCTGGTTCTTGCCGTCGGCGATGAGCTGGAGGGCTGTCTGGGCGAGCAGGCGACGGTGGGTATAGCACATCCGCATGGTAGTCTCGTCGATATAGAGTCCCTTCTGCTTCAGGTTACCGAACTTGAATCGGGTCATGATGTTGTGATAGGTCTTCTCAGCATCGAAGTTCTTCGCACCTGGCTTGTTGGTGGTGAATGGAGTGATACGGTTGGCAAGACCCTCCTGTACGAAGTTGTCGCCAAGGTTCATATAGTTCTCCTGTCCCACGGTAAGAGCCACGTAGATAGGACGTGTCCAGTTGCACTGTGACAGCATTTCGAGCATCATCAGGTCGCCCTTGTAGAGAGCATTCTTGCCTGCGAGTGAAATCACCATCTTGTCTGGGATGGTATCAGAAGCCATCATCATGCCGCTCTTTTTCACAGCCTCCTTGTCGATTGTTACATAAACTGTGTCTGTAGGGATAAAGTGCATATCTGGGTTCTTGCTGCGTACCCAGTATTTCAGGATGTTCTTGAGCTCGAAAGGCTCATCACCAAACTGCTTCTTGGCATTCACTGGGTCCTGCTTGTAGAAGTCGAGAATCTGCTGCTTAGCCTCTGGCTGGACAGAAACATACTCGTTGGTACCCGAACAGAAGTCGAGACGTGGCCAGGTAATTGGCACGGATGGTGAGTTGTATGCAGGACGCATCATCTGGTCGATATACCAATCGGTCTGCAGATAGCTCAGGTTACATACGCGGGCATCTGTACCTACGCCTTCTACCTCCTGGTTGTACCAGAGTGGGAAGGTATCGTTATCACCATTGGTGAAGATGATAGGGTTGCCCTTCTCCTGGAGTGACATCAGATAGTTCTGACCGAAGTCGCGGCAGGTGTAACGTCCTGAACGGTCGTGATCATCCCAGGTCTGTGATGCCATCTGGATAGGAACGAGCAGGGTTACCACAGCCACGATAGCTGTTACGGCAGTACCGCTGAGCTTCATCTTCTGCTTCAGAAGGTCGATGATGGCGAGAACGCCAAGACCGCACCAGATAGCGTATGCATAGAATGAACCGGCGTAGGCATAGTCACGCTCACGTGGCTGCATAGGAGTCTGGTTCAGATAGAGCACGATGGCAAGACCTGTCATGAAGAACAGGAAGAATACCACCCAGAACTGCTGGATACCTACAGGGAGAATCTCCTCTGTCTCCACGCCGTTCTTGATGACCTTGCGCTTGCGGGTGTACCAAGCCTGCCAGAAGAGACCGATGAGACCGAGAATCAGCGGCATGCAGTAGAACACGTTGTGTCCCTTGTTTGCCTTCAGGTCGTCTGGCATTTTGCTCTGGTCGCCATAGAGAGCGTTGTCTATGAATGAGAAACCGGTAATCCAGTTACCGTGCTCTGGCTCGCCGTTGCCCTGGATATCGTTCTGGCGTCCGGCAAAGTTCCACATGAAGTAGCGCCAGTACATGAAGTTGCACTGATAGGAGAGGAAGAAACGGATGTTCTCCATCTGTGTAGGAACCTTCACCATCATGTTCTCGCCACAACGGTCGTAAGGCACCTGGTTACCCTCTACGCCACCCATCCAGTCTTCGTATGCTGAGGCATGAGCCGAACTGTGCATACGTGGGAAGAGCATATTCTGTGCATATACATACTTATTCTTATGACTTACTACGAAGTAAGAGTCCTTCTCATCGGCAGAAGCCTTCTCCTTGCGCTGATAAACAGGTGCGCCTTCCTTCATCACAGGCTTGCACATGTTGCCGTCAGGCTCGAGAGCCACCTGAGAAGTGTAAGCCTGACCATAGAGCAATGGAGTATCGCCATACTGGTCGCGGCTCAGATAACTGCCCAGGGTGAAGATATCCTCAGGAGAGTTCTGGTCCATAGGAGGGTTGGCAGATGAACGGATCACGATGAGCGCATAGCTTGAGTAACCGATCATCAGCATCAGCATGCAGAGCAATGCTGTATTCTTGATGCGAGCAGAGATGAGAGGCAGCAGCTGCATCTTCTTCTTCTCGATGCCTGTAGCCTGGTCAACGCCAGTTACTACTTCCTTCTTGCGCTTGTAGTTGAGTACAAACCAGAGGATAGTCAGGATGATGATGCCGGTGATGACTGCGCTCCATCCATATCCGAAGAATGGGATGCCGAGCATGCCGAAACCGAGAACGAAGGCGATGTTCTGCTTCTTCTTGTTCTTCTCTGATGCATTGTAGGTCTCGTAGATACCCCAGATAACAGAGGCTACGAGGCAGATGATATATACGATTTCACCGGTATTGAATGGGCAGCCGAGTGTGTTGACGAAGAACAGCTCAAACCATCCGCCTACGGTGATGATGCCTGGAACCACACCATAAAGTACGGCTACTACCACCAGGAATGAAAGGAAGAGCGCCATGAGCGAACCCTTCAGGTTGGCATGAGGCACCTTCTTGTAGTAATATACCAGTACGATGGCTGGGATGCAGAGCAGGTTGAGCAGGTGTACGCCGATACTCAGACCTGTCATATAGGCGATGAGCACGAGCCATCGGTCGCTATGAGGTTCGTCGGCATGGTCTTCCCACTTCAGGATCAGCCAGAATACCACCGCGGTGAAGGCAGAAGAGAAGGCGTAAACCTCACCCTCTACAGCAGAGAACCAGAAGGTATCGCTGAAGGTGTAGATGAGTGCGCCCACCATACCTGATGCCTCGATGGCAATCAGCTTGCTGGTGGTCATCTCCTTCCAGTCGCCGATGATGAGCTTGCGTGCCAGATGGGTGATGGTCCAGAAGAGGAACATGATGCAGACGGCACTGAGGAGTGCGCTCATCGTATTCACCATCTTGGCTACCTGCGTGGTATCACTGGCGAAATGTGTGAAGAAATTGCCCATGAGCATGAAGAATGGTGCCCCAGGTGGGTGACCGATCTCCTGCTTGTAGGCAGTTGTAATAAACTCAGGACAGTCCCAGAAGCTGGCTGTCGGTTCAATTGTGGAGCAATATACGAATGCCGCAATGATGAATGCGACCCATCCGAAGATATTGTCCACTAATCTGTACTGTTTCATTATTGTTTAAACTTTAATGTATTATATTTCTATGTTTCCTATTTATATAATGTGTATAAAACGTTGCAAAGATACTAAAAAGTAAAGAGATAGCGTAGGATTGCTTCTCTTTTTTAGGTTATATTAAATTTAAATAGGTGATGTTTTATAAAAAACACATTATACATTCAGGAAATGCTCTTCCAGCTTTTCTCTTGGCATATCTACCGTATCGTGATAATGCAGGTGCTGGTTTACGCAGGCGATATGCTTCACGTTGTTGAGCACTTCGGCTACATCGTGACTGACGATGATGATGGCGCACTCCTTGTTGATCTGCTCCAGCATCTCGTACATCTGCTTTTGGAATCGGCGGTCGATGTAGGTGTTAGGCTCATCGAGAATCACGACATCGGGTTTGGATACGATGGCACGGGCGAGGAGCACTCGCTGAAGCTGACCACCGCTGAGGGCAGCGATGTGTCGGTCTTTGAATTCCGTCAGCTGCATGCGCTCCAGGGTATTGAGCACCTGCTGGTGCTGAGCCTGGGTGTATCGCGAAAAGAGACCTTTGTTCTTGCTGAGCCCGGCAAGTACAACTTCATATACAGAGATAGGAAACTGCTTGTCGAGCTGGTTGTATTGTGGGAGATAGCCCATCGAAATCTCCTTTGTTTCCTCAACTTTTGCTTTGCCGTTTTCATCAAGAACTATATTTCCGTTCTCATCTTTTACTTTTCGGAAGTATCTGATGGTTCCTTCCGTAGGTTTCATCAGTCCCAGAATGAGGCGCATGAGAGTGGTCTTGCCACCACCGTTTGGTCCGATGATGCCAAGATAATCGTCTTGATATATGGTGAGATTTACGTCGCTGAGCACCTGCTTGCCGTCATATCCGGCAGATAGGTGCTCTATTTTTATGATTGGAGTCATATGATTGTAGTTTTTACTTCCCAACAACGATTTTCTTGCCCTGTACCGCTGCTGCAGCTTCCTGCATCGCCCTGTTCCAGTCGCCCTGCAATGGATTGATATTCATTGGCTTGGTGTGGCTCTCCTTGATGAAGGTTGTGGTGTTGCGGTTGGCAAATTCTGCCTGTATCAGGCAGAACTTGATATTCTCTTTTCGGGCTCTCTGGATGAGGCTCTTCAGCTGGGAGGCACTAGGCTCCCTGCCTTCTTCCTCTATGGCAAGCTGCTCCAGCTGGTAATCACGGGCAAAGTAGGTGAGGATAGGGTGATAGATCACAAACTTGCGTACCAGGTCTGGGTCCTTTTTGAAGCTCTCCTTGATGGTGCTGTCTCTCTTGTCGATGATGCTGAGCAGCGACTGGTAGTTCTTCTCGAAGAAAGCCTTGTTCTTCGGCTCCAGTTCGCAGAGTGCCTTGAGGATGTTGCTGGCTATGATGCGGGCGTTGCTGCAACTCATCCATACGTGCGGGTCGATGTTGCCACCCGGAGTCTTGGCAGGCTTGATGCCCATGGAAGTATCTATCACTTTCATATCTGGAGCGTTGTCCTGCAACTTCTTCATCCAGGTCTGCTCAAAACCGATGCTGCCCACTTTCAGATAGAGGGCACTCTTCGAAAGTTCCATCATCTGCTGGGCGTATGGCTCGTAAGTCTCCGGGTTGTTGCCATTCGATACCATCACGTTGACATCCACCTTGCCTTTGGCAATTTGATCTACGAAATACTTGTAGGGGGAAATCGTAACTGTAACTGTAACCGTAACCGCAGGCTTCTCTTTTCCGGAAGTCTTTCCCGAATCAGCCTGTTTCTGAGGTGTACCCTTGCATCCGGCAAGAATGACACATAATATAATAAGGTATAGAAATCTCTTCATATATTAAAATCTCCTTATGTTATAAATCTGCTTATATGTTTATACGATGAAGCTGAGGCCATAAACCAAGAGGATATATCTCAGCACTTTTCCGATGGTGATGCTGATGGTAGAGATGATGATATTGGCTCTTGTCAGCCCCAGCACGATGGTGATGGCGCTTCCCAAAATCGGCATGAAGGCGAAGAAGCCCATCCAGGCACCTCTATCAGCCATGAATCTTTCTGCCTGATCCAGTTTCTCCTTCTTCACGTGCAGATATTTCTCTATCCATTCCATCTTGCCCAGTCTGCCCACACCATAGTTGAACAGCGAGCCCAATACATTTCCTATGCTGCCATATATCACCAAAGGGATGGGATCCAAACCTGCTGCCTGCAAGCCCGACATCACTACCTCGCTGCTGAAAGGAATGAAACTGCCGGCAAGAAAGGCGGAAACAAGCATACCCCAATAGCCCCAGTTGATTAAAAAGTCTATTATGTAACCCATTGAATATTATTTGTTTAATATTCTTGATGCAGCGTTTCGCTGCATCAAGTCTATCTCTGAATAACTCTTATCCCAGAATCAATCTTATCCCTGAATAGCCTGCAGCAATATCGTTTCCGGAATGAAGATATTGTATAGCAATATCAATACCATGATGATCAGTGCCGAGATAAAGACGATGTTCGCCACTTTTCCCTTGGTATAGGTGATGAAGTGAGCGGTGAGTGGTGCCGTATTTACAATCATGATGCTGCCCAACTCCTTGATATGCTGAGGCTGCAGGATGATGAAGGCAAGACTCACATAGTTGATCAGAATGAATGAATTGTAGATCATTCGGGTACGAATCTTATCAGCATAAGAGGTATGCAGGAAGTGTATGCTGCCCAATGTGCTCAGGATGATGAGGAACAGGAGATTCACCACCTCGTGGTCGGTAACCTTCGAATAATCGAACAGATCATGATAGTTGATGAATTCTGCAAAATGACTGATCAGTCCATCTATATTATTGGTGTAGGCGAAGTAACCCGCTGAGAACCAATACGGCATAATGAGACCGATGATAGATGCAAAGAAGTTTCTGAAGCTGAAGGAATTGGTGAATACCATCATCATCAGCCACAGGAAGGGCAGGAAATATCCCACCTGGACGAACACCATTGAGGCGAGTCCTACGCAGAAGAAGGCATAGAAGGTCCATCCTGCCGCCCGCCTGTCCTGGTAACTGTTCCAGATGATGAGGTAGAAGGCGATGGAGCACATCGTCACGATGCTTGCCTTGAAGGAGGGTGTAGGCAGAGAGGTCATGGTGATGAACACCAGGAAACTGCAGGACACCATTCGGCTGTAGGTTCGCATCAGGGAATTATGGTTGTTGAGCTCCACCATCAGCAGGGTAGAGAGAATGGTGAAGGCGAACTGCACCCAAATATTAGCTACTAAAAAACCTACAGCAACCCATACCAAGGCGGCAAGGGTTGCTGTTACAGGTAGAGCGTAGCGGCTAGCCGCCACTTTATTTTGAAAAGTTTTCTTTCTTAACATTATCCGTTAAAATTAAGCTTTTGCCCTTAAAGGTCCTGTCCGATATCAGAGCGGAAGTACTTGTCGGTGAACTGGATCTTCTGTGCCTCGGCAAAACTCTTCTTCAGAGCCTCTTCCTTATCCTTGCCGTAGCTGCTTACGCAGATTACACGGCCGCCATTGGTTACAACCTCTCCATCCTTCATGGCTGTACCAGAGTGGAAAACAACAGAACCTTCCACATCATTGATACCCTGGATAGGATAACCCTTCTTGTAAGCCTCTGGATAACCACCGCTTACGAGCATCACACAGACAGCAGCACGCTCATCAAACTCGATGCTGCGCTTGTCAAGATCGCCGGCAGCTACACCCTCGAAGAGATCCACGATGTCGCTCTTCAGGCGGAGCATCACGCTCTCTGTCTCTGGGTCACCCATACGGCAGTTGTACTCGATAACCATAGGCTCGCCCTCTACATTGATCAGACCGAAGAAGATGAAGCCCTTGTAGTCGATGTTCTCTTCAGCCAGACCCTCTACGGTAGGACGGATGATGCGCTCATCCACCTTCTGCATCCACTCCTTGGTTGCGAATGGCACAGGGGTAACGCTACCCATACCGCCGGTGTTCAGACCGGTATCGTGCTCGCCGATGCGCTTGTAGTCCTTAGCCTCAGGCAGAATCTTGTAGTTCTTGCCATCGGTCAATACGAATACGGAGCACTCGATACCGCTGAGGTATTCCTCGATAACTACGCGTGCAGAAGCGTTGCCGAACATACCGCCGAGCATCTCCTTGAACTCCTTCTTGGCCTCTTCCAGGGTAGGAAGGATGAGAACACCCTTGCCGGCGCACAAGCCGTCAGCCTTCAATACGTATGGAGCCTTCAGAGTCTCCAGGAACTTCAAGCCTTCTTCTACGTGCTCGCCGTCGAAAGTCTCATACTGAGCTGTCGGAATGTTGTGGCGCTTCATAAACTGCTTGGCGAAGTCCTTGCTTCCTTCCAGCACGGCACCAGCCTTTGATGGACCAATCACAGGGATGTTCTGGGTGCGAGGGTCAGCCTTGAAGTCATCATAGACACCCTTTACCAGTGGGTCTTCCGGACCTACTACCACCATATCAACACCGTTCTCGACAGCGAAGTTCTTGAGCGCCTCGAAGTCGTCAGCCTTGATATTCACATTCTCGCCGACATTCTGCGTACCGGCATTGCCAGGAGCGATAAAGAGTTTCTCACACTTCTCGCTCTGAGCGATTTTCCATGCTAAGGCGTGCTCGCGGCCACCGCCTCCTAACAATAAAATTTTCATTTGCTGTAAGTTATTGTTTGTTATTGATGTAGGAGTAAACTCCTTTTTCGGGGGATGTTTACTCCTAGATATTTACTTGAGATAATCGAAGAAATAGTTGCTGATTCTTTCGTGCAGGTGAGTGCTCTGATGACCTCTCATGTTGTGAGGCTCACCTGGATATACGAAGAAATCTGGCTGGGTACCTGCTGCGATACAAGCCTTCAGGAAGGTGAGGCAGTGCTGTGGCACTACGGTCACGTCGTTCAAGCCCTGGATAATCTGCAGCTTGCCCTTCAGGTTCTTAGCCTGATAGAGCAGGGATGTCTTCTTGTAACCCTCTGGGTTGGTCTGTGGGGTATCCATATAGCGCTCGCCATACATCACCTCGTACCAGTGCCAGTCGATTACCGGACCGCCTGCTACGCCTACCTTGAATACGTCAGGATAGTTGGTCATCAGCGAGATGGTCATGAATCCACCGAAGCTCCATCCGTGAACACCAATCTTGTCGGCATCTACATAAGGCAGGGTCTTCAGGTACTCTACACCCTTCATCTGGTCCTTCATCTCTACCTGACCCAGCTGGCGGAAGGTAGCCTGCTCGAACGCCTTGCCACGGTTCTCGCTGCCACGGTTGTCGAGGATGAAGAGCAGATAGCCCTTTTCTGCCATGTAGGTTTCCCAGCCACGGCTAGAGTAGTTCCAGCGGGCATCCACGTTGTGGGCATGAGGACCGCCATATACATATATAATGGTAGGATACTTCTTGTTTGGGTCGAAGTTCACCGGTTTCACCATTCTCCAGTAGAGGTCGGTTACGCCGTCATCAGCCTTGATCGAACCGCAGCTGTATTCAGGCACGTTGTAGCCCTTCCATGGGTTCTCGGCTGTGAAGTAAGCGGTACGCTTGCCGTTCTCGGTGTTTACGATGGCAATCTTGCGAGGCACGGTTGGAGTAGAGTAGTTGTCATAGATAAACTGGCCGTTCCCGCTCAGGGTAGCGTTGTGCCATCCCTTGCCGCAATCGTCCATCATGGTGCGCTTGCCGGTCTTGGTATCTACCACGAAGATGTTTCGCTGGATAGGAGAGCACTCGTTGGATGCGATGATGATGCTCTTGCGCTTGGCGTTGAAGCCGAGCACTTCCATCACCTCCCATTTACCCGATGTCAACTGTTTGATTTCGAGCGATTCCGTGTTGCTTGCCATGCGGCTGCCGTGCTTGCCCAGGGTGCAGAGGTAAAGGTGGTTGTAGCCATCCTTGCGGCTCTGCATGATGAAGCTGTTGCTGTCCCAAGGCAGGAACTGGATAGGGTGACAAGGCTCTACATACTTCTCATCGGTCTCGCGATAGAGCTCGCCAGTCTTCTCGCCAGTCTCTGCGCTGTAGGCAGTAAGGCGACAGTCATTCTGGTCGCGGTTCAACTCAAACATGTAGATGGTCTTGCTGTCCGGGCTCCATGCGATGTTGGTGAAGTAGCGGTCTGTAGGATCGCCAGCCTTCAGATAGATGGTCTTGCCGGTCATGCAGTCGAACACGCCCACAGTTACCTTGTGCGATGTCTCGCCTGTCATCGGATACTTGTCTGGTGCAGGCTTGGCGCAGCAGGTTTCTGTCTCAGGATGATTGAAGTAATCTATCTCCGGGATATCCACCTGTGGATAATCCGTCACCATGCTCTGGTCCATGCGGTAGAAGGCGAGCAGTTCGCCGTTAGGGCTCCAGAAGGTACCCTTGCTGATGCCGAACTCATCGCGGTGAACACTCTGACCATACACGATAGAGCGGCTGCCGTCTGTAGAGATCTGGAAATCGTGAGATTTCTTCTCTCGGGTCATGGCATTGTTGGTTACGTCGAAGGTGCGCACATAGAGGTTGCTGCCCTTCAGATAGGCGAATGCATTCTGCTGGGCGTTCGCCTCCAGTAGGTTCTCGCCATCTTCAAACTCCATCTCGCTCAGCAGCTTATGCTTCTTGAAGTCGATGGTGTAGGTCTTGCTGCCGTTGCTTACCATCACGATGCTCTTGCCTGCGAAAGGGAACTGAGCGTTGTAGAGGGCTCTTACCTTGATGTCCTTGGTTGGAGCAATCCACTGGTTGATATCGTTGATACCGAAGAGTTTTGTCTCCTTTCCGGTAATCTTGTTTACGAGATAGCATGCCTCGATGTCCTGATGGATGAGTTCATTTCCCCACCAGGTGCACCAGCGGTTCTTTGCCACCATGTTGCGGTAGTTGTTGCCACCGAAGTTCAGGTCTTCCAGTGTGAAGGTTTTCTCGCCCTTCTGTGCAGGAACCACGCCCTGAGCCTGTATCTCGGTTGCATTCATTGCCATCATGGAAATCATAGCTGCAAAAGATAATTTATAAATTGAATTCTTCAGATTCATCATTATTTTTTTCTTGTTTTTTTGTAACACCTAACACCACGTTTTGTGGTGTTATGTGGTTTATCTATCTGATAACTAGGATTTTATATTTAGCGACGTAGCGTTTCGCTACATTGCTAGAAATCTTTAGTGACGCACTGTTTTAGTGCATTGCTAGAAAATCTTAATCCTCATCATCAAAGTCGGTGTCGAAGCTAGGCTTGCTGCCACGCTTTCCTCCGAAGTTCTTGCCACCTCTGCGGTCTCCCTTGAAACCACCGCGCTTGTCATTACGGTCTCCCTTGAAACCTCCGCGCTTGTTGTCACGGTCGCCTCCGCGCTTGCCTCCGAAGCTGCGGCTGCCCTTGCGGTCATCATCATCGTCGCGTCTTCCGGCAGCACCCACACGTGGACGTCCGCCACGGCGAATCTCATTGCGGCGCTTCTCGAAGTCCTCCAGGCGATGGCTGTGGAACTGGAAGCTGCGGATATCTGCCTCTTCGTTCTCAGTCTCCTCACTCACACGCTTCTTGAACTCGCGCTCCTTCTTGAAACGGTGTTTCTGCGCCATTTCGCTCTTCTCGCGCTCAGTCTTCACGATACCGCCCTCAGAACGGAACTCCTTCATCTTGCCGTCGAACATCACATACTTGCGGAACTCGCACTCCAGACTTCCGTTATATACCGGAATCTTGATAGATGGCTTCAGACCAATCTGCTCGAAGCACTCCTCACGGTAGCTCAGTACCCAAGCCTCGTTGCCTGCGAAGGCACGCTTGAAGCGCTCGCCAATCATCTTGTAGGTGTTCAGCAGGTTAGGTGTAGAGATACGCTCGCCGTATGGAGGGTTCATCACGATGATGCTCTTCTCGGCAGGCTGTGTGAAGTCCTTGAAGTCCTGCTGTGCGATGGTGATATCCTTGCTCAGTCCGGCTGCACGCACGTTGAGGTTGGCAGTGTTCACCGCCTTCATATCTACATCATATCCGTAGATGTGGTGCTCGAACTCGCGCTCCTGAGAGTCATCGTTATAGATCATGTCGAAGAGATCCTGGTCGAAATCGTTCCACTTCTCGAAGGCAAACTCCTTGCGGAATACACCTGGAGAGATGTTGCGGGCGATGAGGGCAGCCTCGATGGCGATGGTTCCCGAACCGCACATTGGGTCGATGAAGTCGCATTTGCCCTTCCAGCCGGTCATCAGGATCATACCTGCAGCGAGAACCTCGTTCAGAGGTGCCTCTACCTGCTCCTGGCGGTAGCCGCGGCGGTGCAGACTCTCACCGCTTGAGTCGAGACTCAGTGTAGCGTTATCCTCTGCGATATGGATGTTGAGGCGGATGTCTGGGTTAGACACGCTGATGTTAGGACGTGTGCCCTGCTTCTCGCGGAACCAGTCCACGATGGCATCCTTTACCTTGTAAGTCACGAAGCGTGAGTTGCGGAACTCCTCAGAATAGACCACTGAATCTACCGAGAAAGTCTTCTTCACGTCTAAGATGTCATCCCACTTGATCTTCTGAACCTCGTCGTACACCTCTTCGGCAGAACGTGCCTTGAAGTGCTTGATAGGTTTCAAGATGCGGATGGCTGTGTGTAACTGGAAGTTAGCACGATACATCATTTCCTTGTCGCCTGTGAAAGATACCATGCGGCGACCTATTTGTACATTGTTAGCACCCAGTTGGGTGAGCTCCTCAGCCAAGACTGGCTCCAGACCCATAAAGGTCTTGGCAATGAGTTCAAATTCCTGTTCCATTATTGAATTCTATATCTAATAAACTTTGTTTTTCTTTTCTATATTTCTTTGTTTTCGGCTTCATGTCCTTGGTCACCCACACGTTGGCGCCCACGATGCAGCCTTCTCCGATGGTGATTCTGCCCAGGATGGTGGCGTTGGCATACACGATGACGTCGTCTTCCAGGATAGGGTGGCGAGGGATTCCCTTGATAGGATTGCCGTCCTTATCCAGCGGGAAACTCTTGGCTCCGAGGGTAACACCCTGGTAGAGTTTCACGTTGTTGCCGATGATGCAGGTGGCACCGATAACCACACCCGTGCCATGGTCGATGGTGAAGTGGTGGCCGATGGTAGCCTCCGGATTGATATCGATACCCGTCTCCGAGTGTGCCAGCTCCGTCATCATTCTTGGGATGAGTGGCACGCCGAGCTTGTGCAGAACATGGGCGATACGATAGTTGGTGATAGCCTTGATCACGGGATAGCAGGAGATGATTTCTCCGTGGCTCATTGCTGCCGGGTCACCGTTGTAGGCTGCCTCTACGTCGGTGGCGAGAATCTTGCGGAGCTTGGGAAATTCCATGATGGCTTTGGCGGCGATGACGCCTGCCTTAGCGCGCTGGTGCTGCAGTTCTGCCTGGGTTTCCGATTCGCAGTCGTTGGCGAAGCAGAGTCCGGCGAGAATCTGTTCTGCGAGCATCTCGTAGAGTTTCTCAACTCTTACTCCGATATGGTATTTGATGGTAGAGATATTCACGGATGAGTTTCCGAAATATCCCGGAAAGAGGATGGATCGAGACAGATTGATGATGTCTTCGAGCGCCTTGCCCGAAGGAAGTGGATTTCCGTCTCGATGCTGATGGAAGAGACCCTTCAGCGATTCGGCGCTTGAAAGCTCGTCGATAGTCTCTGTCAGCTGATGAGTTAGTGTATCTTTACTCATGTTCTTAATGTATCAATAAAATTCGAGTGCAAAGATACGATTAATTTCTTGAACTGCAAAGAATTCGTTCTTGTTTTTTGTGATTTTTTTAGCGTTGCTGAAATTTCATATCCCTGAATGCACTCCAGGCTATCGGTACCGCCACGAGGAAGGAGCAGATATCTGCCCACGCCTGACACATCTCCACGCCCAGTAATCCGAAGAAATGAGGGAGAATGAAAATGAGCGGAATGAAGAACAAACCGCTACGTGCTGCTGCCACGATATTCGCACGTACGGGCTTGCGGATGGTCTGCATCAGCATATTCGTCAGCACGATGGTGGCTACCAGAGGGAAGCTGATAACCTGCCACTTCAGGGCAACGGAACCCACGGCTACCACGCTGGCATCATCACGGAAGAGTTCGATGATAGGCTCGGAGAAAAGGAAGCCGAAAACGGCACAAACCGCCAGAAATACCGTGCCGCATTTGATGCAGAAAAAGAAAGCCTCCTTCACGCGGTCGTACAACTTGGCTCCATAACAGAAACCGCAGAGCGGCTGGAAACCCTGACCCAGTCCGATGACCACGGCATAGGTGAAGAACGAGATTCTCGTCACGATACTCATACCCGCAATGGCTGCATCTCCATAGGCTCCGGCAGCCACATTCAGCACCAGCGTGGCGATGCTTCCCAGGCCCTGTCTTGATAAGGAAGGCGTGCCGCCAAAGATAATCTCCTTGATGTAAGCCCTGGTTGGCGTGAAGTTGTGCAGGTGGATTCGGATGTTCTCTCCCTTGTGCGTCATCCAGAAGAGCATGGCGCAGCCGAAGCACTGGCTGATGAGGGTGGCGATGGCGGCACCCGTGATGCCCAAGGCAAAATAAAGGATGAGCAGTGGGGCAAGGATGAGGTTGAGCAGCACTCCCGACATGATTCCCTTCATTGCATACATCGCATTGCCCTGGAAGCGCATCTGGTTATTGAGGGTCAGAGAGGTTGTCATGAAGGGAGCACCCAGCAGGATGATGCCGAGATAGCGCTCAGTGTAGGGCTGGATGGTAGGGGTGGATCCCAGAAGAACGCAGAGCGGTGTCAGGAAAAGTTGTCCAAGAATGGCGATGAGAAGTCCCGTCAGAAAACTCAGCACGAAGCCCGTGGATGCCATCTTCTTCGCCTTCTCCACCTCCTTGGCTCCCAGCTTTCTGGAGATATAGTTGCCGGAGCCATGACCATAGAAGAAACCAACAGCCTGGATTACTGCCATCATAGCGAAGGAAACGCCTACCGCTGCCACGCTCTGGGTATTGATGCTGCCCACGAAGTAGGTGTCGGCGAGGTTGTACATACTCGTCGATAACATGCTGATAATGGTAGGTATCGCCATCGTAAAAATCACCCGATGCACCGGTGCATGGGTCAGGAATGTATAATTATCTCTTGATTTCTTCATATCAGCCTGCAAAGTTACTGCTTTATTTCCGAAAGGGGGGAAATATTCGGGGTTTTTAACGCTCGGCAGGAAAAAAAACACGGATTTCGTTTGCCATCTCGGAAAAAACTCGTACTTTTGCACCGTTTTTTTGATGATACATTATTATAAAAAGAAAAATCAGAGCAAAAAGTTTTAGAAAAAAATCAGATCAATGAGTGATATTAGAATCATACCCGTTACCACCAAGAAAGGATTGAGAACTTTCATACAGTTCTATTACGACCTTTATGAAGGTAGCAAATATGCCGTTCCTTACTTGCGTTTTGACGAGTGGAATACATTGAGCAAAGACAAGAACCCTGCCTTCGATTTCTGCGAAGCGCAATATTTCCTGGCTATCGATTACAGCATCCCGAAGGTGGTAGGCCGCATTGCCGCCATCATCAACCATTGTGCCAACGACCAGTGGAACAAGAAGCAGGTGCGCTTCGGATGGTTCGACTTCATCGATAATCTCGAGGTTTCCGGTATGCTGCTGGATGCCGCAGCCCACTGGGGCAGAGAGCGTGGCATGGAAGAATTGGTAGGTCCACTTGGCTTTACCGATATGGACCGCGAAGGAATGCTCATCGAAGGATTCCACGAGAAATCCACCATGTACGTCAACTACAATTATCCTTATTATCCCAAGCACATGGATGCACTGGAGCTCTTCCAGAAGGACAACGACTGGCTGGAGTACCGCATCAAGGTGCCTGAGGTAATCCCTCCGAAATTTGCCAAGACAGCCCAGTTCATCGAGAGCCGCTATAATCTGCATGTGCGCAAGTTTACCAAGCACGAACTGGTTCAGGGCGGTATGGGAAAGGAGATTTTCCACATCGTCAACGAAACCTACAAGGATCTCTACGATTTCCAGCAACTCACCGACCGACAGATCGACGGGTATGTGGATTCGTATATCAAGATGGCGGATATGAACCTCATCACCGGTGTGGTAGATGGCAACGACAACAACCGCCTGATCGGTTTCGGCGTATCCTTCCCATCCATGACCGAGGCGCTGCAGAAGAACCGCAACGGCAAGCTCTTCCCTTGGGGATGGCTTCGGCTTCTGCGGGTGATGAAGTGCCATGCCACTGATACCGTGGATCTGGTGCTCATCGGCGTGTTGCCGGAATACCGCAGCAAGGGTGCCAATGCCCTCATCTTCGCCGACCTCATCGAGCAGTACCACCGCTACGGTTTCAAATGGGCGGAGGCGATGCCGCAGATGGAGAGCAACAAGGGGGTGCAGAGCCAGTGGCAGTATCTGGAAAGCGTACAGCATCGTCGCCGCCGCTGCTACAGAAGAAAGTTATAGAAATTTGAAGAAAAATAAAAATAATTAGAAATAGAATGAGATTTGCAGTTATAGCCGCAGGCGAGGGAAGCCGATTGGCACAGGAAGGCGTGGAACAGCCTAAACCCCTGGTGCCGGTATGCGGCGAACCGATGATAGAGCGCCTTCTACGCATCTTCGTAGATTGCGGTGCTACCGAAATCGTAGTGATTGTCAACGAATGGAGCACGGCGGTGCGTGAACATCTGGAGCAGATGAAGCTGCCGGTGCCTCTGCGCCTGGTGGTGAAGACCACTCCTAGTTCCATGCACAGTTTGCATGCCCTCTCGCCATATCTCCGTGGCGAGCGCTTCTGCCTTACCACCGTGGATACCATCTTCCGTGAGGAGGAGTTCAAGAAGTATATTCGTCACTTCCAGGAGGCAAAGGATATTGACGGCTGCATGGCTGTCACCCCATACGTGGATGATGAAAAACCGTTGTGGGTAGGCGTGGAGAAGCAGGAGGATGCCGAGGGTGCCAGTCTGCTCGACAAGCAGGGCTCGCACAAGAAACCCCGAATTACGGGCTTCCATGATAAGCAGGAGGGCGATGACCATCTGATTTCGGGTGGCATCTACTGTCTGGGCGACAAGGCGCTCGATGTGCTCGACCATTGCATGGAGCAGGGTATGAGCCGTATGCGCAACTTCCAGCGCCAGCTGGTGGTAGAGGGATTGAAGCTGGAGGCTTATCCTATCAACAAGATTCTCGATGTAGATCACAAGGAGGATATTGCGAAGGCCGAGGCTTTCATCCATCCGCTGGAGGGTAAGACCCTGGTGGGTGTATGCCGCGGTAACGAGTTCTCGCCTAATTGCGTGGATAACGATGCTGCCATCATGAATGCCGTAAAACAGCAGCTGGAGGCACTCGGTGCGAAGGTGATGCTGATGTGCGAGAAGGAATTCTGCCGCAAGGCAACTGTGTTGGAGAGAGCCTACGGATGGCCTCGCTGCCGTGTGACAGTGGGCGTGGATGGCTTCTTCTCGATGGCACGCAGTAAGCAGGCACTCGATATTCTCGGCAGAATAGAGGAAGAAGGCGTATTGGTGGTGAACTCCAGTCTGGGTGTAAACCGCTGCATCCGCCGCATCATGACCGAGCGTTTCATCGCCGGAGGCATCGCTACTCCCGAGAGCCGCATCATCGGCAGAAACGGAGAGATGGTGAAGGATATCCACTATCCTTGCTGGCTGAAGCGTGGCGACGGCTGTGCACAGCAGAAGGAGGATACCTGCTATGTGCAGAACGAGCAGGAGGCTGAGGCGCTGCTGAAGGAATTCTGGCTGCGCGGCATCACATCGGTGGTGGTGAATGAGCATCTGAAGGGCGACCTCATCAAGTTCTACGGCGTATCGGGTACCGATTTCTTCTATTGGTTCTATCCATCGAAATGCGGCCATCGCTCCAAGTTCGGACTGGAGGTGATCAATGGCGAGGCTCGGGGCATCGCCTTCGATGCCGAGGCTCTGAAGGCTGAGGCTGACAAGGCTGCCGACATGCTGAATGTGCCGGTATATGGCGGCGACTGTGTGGTCAGCGAGGATGGCAGCATCCGCATTATCGATTTCAACGACTGGCCTAGCTTTGCGCCATGCCGTGATGAGGCTGCGTTCTATATAGCAACAAAAATGATACAAGAATAAAAATAAAAAAGATGAATCAGGAATTTAAGGCTTCTCTGAAATCAGCGGATACCGAGGAGCACATTGATATTTACTTCTATCGCCCCATTGGCTACCAGTGGGCGCGATTCTTCCGCATGCTTCACGTCACCCCAAACGTGGTGACCATTCTTTCCATCTTCCTCGGCGTAGGAGCGGGCATCTGCTTCTATTTCGACGATTTGGCAATCAATATCTTGGGCATCTTCTTGCTCATTTGGGCAAACGTATATGATAGCTGCGACGGTCAGCTGGCACGACTCACCAACCAGAAAAGTGCCTTGGGCAGAATCCTGGATGGCGCAGCTGGTGACTTCTGGTTTGTCAGCATCTACTTCGCCATCTCCTTCCGACTGATGCCGGAGTGGGGCTGGAAAATCTGGGCACTCTGCATCGTTGCCGGTTTCGGATGCCATGCCATCCAGAGCCGTCTTGCCGACTACTACCGTCAGATTCACCTCTTCTTCTTGAAAGGAAAGGAGGGAAGCGAACTGGACGATGCCAGCAAGCAGGTAGAGCTGTGGAAGCAGATGAAGTGGAAGAAGGAGCCAGTGCAGAAACTCTTCCAGTTCTTCTACAAGAACTATACCTTGGGACAGGAGCGGGATACTCCTATCTTCCAGATATTCAAGAGAAATCTGCGCGAAAGATATCCGCAGCAGTTGCCTGAACAGTTGCGTGCCGACTTCCGTGCGGGCAGTCTTCCACTGATGAAATATGCCAATATCCTTACCTTCAACTGGCGCAGCATCACGCTGTTCATCTCTATTCTGATAGGTCTTCCATGGCTTTATCCGGCTGTCGAAATTACCGTGTTCAGTCTGATTTTCTTCTATATGCGAGGAACCCATGAGCGCCTTTGCCTGAAGCTCAACCAGAAGGTCCTGAAGGGAGAGTACGGGGCATAAACGTCTTATTTCGGGAATAACAAATACTTTTGTGAATTATAAATACTTTTGTGAATAACAAGTTCTTTTATGAATAACAAGTTCTTTTATGAATAACAAGTTCAGAAATATATTCATGGCGTTCGGTATCATCGCCATCATCATCATGCTCTGCACGATGGATATGGACTATACCGATATCTGGCGCTATCTGAAGCAGGCGGGCATCTATTTCCCGCTGATTCTCGGTTTGTGGCTCGTAGTTTATTGGGTGAATACCATTTCGTGGTGGCTCATCATCAACGACGAGGGCAGGGTGAAGGGACTCTCGTTCTGGCGCGTGTATAAGCTCTCCGTGAGCGGATTTGCCCTGAACTACACCACTCCTTGCGGATTGATGGGCGGCGAACCTTACCGCATTATGGAGCTGAAGCCTTTCACGGGTGTGAGCAAGGCTACATCATCGGTCATTCTCTATGTGATGATGCACATCTTCTCCCATTTCTGGTTCTGGTTTCTTTCGGTATTTCTCTATATCGCCTTGTATCCGATAGGGGTTCCTATGGGCATCATGCTGGGCTTCATCGCAGCCTTTTGCCTGCTTGGCATCTACTTCTTCGCCCGCGGTTACAAGACGGGAATGGCGCAGAAGGGCATCCGTCTGCTCACCCATATTCCTTTCGTGAAGAACTGGGCTAAGCGGTTTGAGCAGGAGAAGCAGGAGACCCTGGAGCAGATAGATTCGCAGATAGCCCTGCTGCATGGTCAGCACAAGAGTACTTTCTACAGTTCCCTCTTCTTTGAGGTGATGGCGAGAGTGCTCCAGAGCCTGGAGATTTATCTCATCCTGAAGGCTTTTGCGGCGGATATCAGCATCGCCGATAGCGTTCTGATTCTTGCCTTCTCATCGCTCTTCAGCAACCTCATCTTCTTCTCTCCTATGCAGTTGGGAGCCCGAGAGGGTGGTCTTGCCTTGGCGGTAGATGGCCTGCATCTTACGGGTGCCCTGGGTGTATATACCGGTCTCATCACCCGAATCCGTGAGCTGGTATGGATAGCCATCGGCATTTTGCTCATCAAGGTGGGAAACAAGGATCTGAAGAAGATTCAGGAAGAATACGAGGCAGATCAGAAGAGCCAGCAGCAAACAATTAATAAAGGAAAATAATGAAAGTACTGGATATAAAAGGAATCATCTTTGATTATGGTGGCACGCTCGATACCAGGGGCGACCACTGGTCGGAAGTGCTGTGGCAGGGCTACGAGCACTTCGGCATCGGCGTGGCTGATGATGAGGAAGTAGAGCCAGGAGTAAGTATCCACAAGCAGGCGTTTCGCGATGCTTACGTGTATGGTGAGCGAGCACTGGCTGTGAATCCTATCGTGACTCCCGATTTCCATTTCGAGGATATTCTCAGAGAAAAACTGATCCTGGAATTGAATTTCCTGGCAGGAAAGGAATTGCTGGAGACAGGAAAGGATGATTCTGAGAAACAGACGCTTTTCCTCTCCCTTTCTGATTCAGAAATCCGGCAGATTGCTGTGGATATGGCTCGCTACATCAATGCCAAGACCCTTGCTCTTCTGAATGAAAACAGGCAGGTGTTGGAGCATCTGAAGCAGAAGGGTTATCCGATGGTGCTGGTTTCCAATTTCTACGGCAACATCAATCAGGTGTTGAAGGATGCAGGAATCGATGGCTATTTCAAGGATGTGATAGAATCGGCAGTAGTGGGGGTGCGCAAGCCGAATCCCGCCATCTTCGCCCTTGGAGTCTGCGCCCTCGATCTTCCTGCCTCTCAGGTGCTCGTAGTGGGCGATACCTATGGCAAGGATATCGTTCCTGCCCACAAGCTGGGTTGCCACACCCTATGGATCAAGGGATTGCAGTGGGAAGAGAAGAAGGTGGATGAATCCATCCCAGATGGCATCATCAAGAAACTCTCTGAGATGGAGGAATTTCTGAAAATCTCATAAAAAACTGAAATATATAATAGGTTTTTGCAGCTATTTACGAATAATGTTATAACTTTGCAGCCTGAAAGTAGAGAATGATTAATAATGGGCGCAAGGCCCCTATATATATAATAAGGTAATGAAAGGTATAAGAAAATTGTATTTGGTGCTCGTCCTTCTGGTGGTTTCTACACTCCAGATGATGGCGCAGCAGAAGATAACAGGTCGTGTCATCGACGATGACGGCTTTGCCGTATCGTATGCAAGCGTGCAGTACAAGGGACACAAGATTGCCGTTTCCAGTGATGGAGAAGGTAAGTTTACCATCGAAAAGAAGCCGGGACTGATGCTTACCGTCAGCGCTCTGAGCTACAAGACCGCAACGGTCAAGGTAGATGAGCAAACCAGCTTCCTCGAAATCAAGCTCAAGGACGATTCCCACAAGCTGGGAGAAGTCGTGGTGAAGTCGAAGAAGGGAAGATACAAGCGCAAGGATAACCCTGCCGTGGAACTCATGCGACGTGTCATCGCTGCCAAGAAGAAGAGCGACCTCAGCAACTATGATTATTATCAGTATGATAAATATCAGAAGATTACCCTCGCACTCAATGATATCACCAAGGAACAGATGGAGGGCAAGTTCTTCAGAAAGCGACAGTATCTCCTCGACCAGGTAGAGCTTTCGCCTTACAACGGCAAGCTTACCCTGCCGGTAAGCATCGATGAGACCGTTTCGCAGCACGTATATCGCAAGAACCCGAAGAGCGAAAAGGATATCATCAAGGGTCAGCAGAGCAATGGTATCGGACAGGTGATCCAGACCGGAGAGATTCTGAATACAGCCATCAAGGATGTCTTCACCGATGTGGATATCTACGATGACTACGTGCGACTGCTCCAGTATCCGTTCCCATCTCCGCTGGGCAGAACAGCCATCAGCTTCTATCATTATTATATAGAAGATACGGTGTATGTGAACCGCGACCTCTGCTATCATCTGCAGTTTATCCCAGCCAACAGTCAGGACTTCGGATTCCGAGGCGAGCTCTATGTGCTTGCCGACAGTACCCTGCACGTCAAGAAATGTAATCTCTATATGCCTCACAATTCAGCCGTCAACTGGGTGAAGGACATGAAGATTGAGCAGGAATACACCAAGCTCGACAATGGCGAGTGGGTGCTCACCAAGGATGATATGATAGCAGAGATGCACATGAACAAACTGCTGCAGGATCTGCTGGTGGTGCGAAACACCCGAATCACCGATTACGCCTTCGACCCTTTGCCGAAGATGCTCTTCAAGGGCAAGGCAAAGGTAAGGCATGATATGGATGCGATGAACCGTGATGAGGCTTACTGGAACAAGTACCGACAGGTGGATCTCACCAAGAGTGAGTCGTCGATGGACAGTTTCATCCACCGTATGGAGAATTCCAAGGGATTCAAGTACATCATCTTCGGCGTCAAGGCGCTCATGGAGAACTATGTAGAGATAGGAAACGGAGGAAAAGATGGCAGAAAGAGCCTCTTCGACCTCGGACCTATCAATACCTTCCTCTCCAACAACTACGTGGATGGCGTGCGCCTGCGTCTGGCAGCCCGCACCATGGCGGCACTCAACCCTCATTTCTTCTGGGATGGATATGGCGCCTACGGTACGAAGAGCCACGACTGGTACTATGGTCATCTCTTCACCTATTCGCTCAACAAGAAAAAGAACAGTCCGTTCGAGTTCCCGATGCGCAAGTTCGTCTTCGAGATTGGTCACGATATCACCTCTCCATCCGATGACAACCTGCTGCACAACAAGGATAACTTCTTCATGACCATCCGTGCCGCTACGCAGGACCAGATGTATCTCTATCAGCGACAGAAGTTCAGCTTCGTCTATGAGACCGACTGGGGACTCCGCTTCGATGCGGGAATGAGATGGCAGAGCAACCGCACCGTGGGCAATCTGCATTATTTCAAGGTGAACACGGGCGAGGAAGTAAAGAAGATACGCACCACCGAGGCATCTGTGGGCATCGACTACAACCCGGGTGTTACCTATGTCAACACCAAGCAGCAGCGATTGCCTATCAATCTCGACAGTCCTGAGCTCACCCTCCGCCATTCCATGGGTCTGGACGGATTCATGGGCGGTCAGTATCAGAGCAACCTCACCACTCTGGGCATCTACAAGCGCCAGTGGCTGGGCAGCTTCGGATATGTGGATTTCAATATCGTGGGCAAGATGCAGTGGAACAAGGTTCCATTCACCATGCTCGTCCAGCCACCAGTCAACCTCTCCATCTTCGAGCAGGAGGCAACCATCAGTATGATGAAAGACTGGGAGTTCCTGAGCGACCGCCAGCTCTTCTGGTCGGTAGCCTGGGATATGAACGGCAAGCTTCTCAACCGCATTCCGCTCATCAAGAAACTGAAGTGGCGCGAGTATGTAGCCGTGAAGGGAGTATGGGGACAGCTCACCGACAAGAACAATCCGGTGAAGAATACATCGGATGACGTGATCTTCAAGTTCCCTAACAACTCCTATACCTTTGGCAACACGCCATATTGGGAGGTGGTAGCCGGTGTGCACAACATTTTCAAGTTCTTCGGAATCGATTATGTGCGCCGTATCAACTACCTGAATCATGCCAATGTAGATAAGTGGGGCATCCGAATGGGATTCCTCATGTCATTCTAGGAAAGATAAAACAGGGAGAACATAGCCTTTTGCTATGTTCTCCCTTCATAAAAGTTTGGTCATAAAAGAGTATATAACAACCTAAAAGAAGGAGATTTGCTTATGAAGATTCTATTGGCAGATAAGCAGGATATCACGCGTGCCGGACTGATATACGTGATAGAGAAAATGGAAGGATTGGAAACCAAGTATGTGGAAGACAAGACAGAGCTGATGCTTGCCTTGCGGGAAAACGAGGATACGGTGGTGATACTCGATTACACGCTTTTCGATATCAATGATTCCGCCGAACTGCTCATTCTCAACCAGCGCTTTCCCTATACCCGATGGCTGCTGTTCAGCGAAGACCTGAGTGCCGATTTCGTGCGGGTGCTCATCGCCAGCAGCAGTATGTTCAGCGTGCTCCTGAAGGAGAGTTCGCTGATGGAAATCAAGGAGGCGATACGCTTCTGCGTAGATAGCAAGCGTTTTGTCTGCCAGCGAATGATGGAGGTGCTCCTTACTCCGCCGCAGGAAGCAGAAGAAAAGGTGAATCTCACCAAGACCGAAACCGAGATTCTCAAGGATATCGCCCTGGGTATGACTACCAAGGAAATCGCCGAGAAGCGTTTCTCCAGTTTCCATACCGTGAATACCCACCGGAAGAATATCTTCAGAAAGCTCGGCGTGAACAACGTGCACGAAGCAACAAAGTATGCACTTCGCGCCGGACTGGTAGATTCTGCGGAATATTACATCTAGAAGAAATAAACTGTTATAACAATTTTATAAACTCTAAAAACAAACTAAATGAAACCAACAAAGACATTATTTGTTACGGCTGCATTGATTCTGGGCACTATGGGTGTCCAGTCAGCTGATTTTGTCCAGAATGGTAATTATCTTACCGTACAGTTGAAACAGCACCAGAACTATGGTCCGTCGCAAATCCGTCTCCAGGTGGTAGGCGACCGCATCATACGTGTGCAGGCTACTGCCGAGCAGAGCTTCCGCAGCAAGCAGAGTCTCATCATCGTGCCTCAGAACTCCAAGGCGCAGTATAAGGTAGAGGAGCAGGGCGATGACCTCATCATCACCACCGCGGCCATGCGTGCCGTATTGAACGAGGCTACCGGACAGATTACTTTCTATGATCTGAAAGGTCAGGTGCTCCTCAATGAGGTGGCACAGGGCGGAAAGACCTTCAAGCCTTTTACCGTGCCCGACCGTGAAATCGGTGTGGATATAGCCAAGGTACCTGAGGCTCAGAAGCACGGATGGTCATGGCGTGCCCTCTTCGATTCGCCAGACAATGAAGCCTTCTATGGACTCGGTCAGCACCAGAGCGAAGAGCTCAACATGAAGGGCAAGAACGAAGACCTCTTCCAGTATAACACCAAGGTGAGCGTGCCTTTTGTCATCTCCAACAAGAACTACGGCATCCTCTGGGATTCCTATTCTTATTGCCGATGGGGTAATCCGGACGATTATCTCCAGCTGAACCGTGCCTTCAAGCTCTACGATAAGGACGGAAAGGAAGGACAGCTCACCGGTACCTACGTGGCTAAGAACGGACAGAAGATTGTTCGTGGCGAGGACAGCATCTACTTTGAATATGCCATGCCTGAGACTTCAGAAATCTGCAACCAGACCGATAAGGGAGGCATCCAGAACCTGCCTAAGGGCTTTGCGCTGAATGGATCCAAGGTGGTTTACGAGGGATATGTAGAGGCGCCAACCAACAGCTTCTATCAGTTTATCCTCTACTATGCCGGCTATATGAAGATCTATATCGACGGCAAGCTGGTGGTGCCTGAGCGCTGGCGTACCGCCTGGAATCCGAATTCCTATAAGTTTGAGACAGCCATTCAGAAGGGCAAGAAGACCCCAATCCGCATCGAATGGCAGCCGGATGGCGATGTTTCCTACTGCGGACTCCGTGTGGCAGCCCCACGTTCTGAGGCCGAGAAGAACCAGCTGAGCATCTGGAGCGAGATGTCGCCGGATATGGATTACTACTTCATCGCCGGAAAGAATATGGACGAAGTAATCTCGGGCTATCGCACCCTTACCGGCAAGGCTCCGGTATATCCTAAGTGGGTGCTCGGCTTCTGGCAGAGCCGCGAGCGCTATCAGAGCAGCAGGGATATCGAGGAGAACATGAAGAAGTTCCGCGACCTGAAGATTCCGGTGGATAACATCGTACAGGACTGGAACTACTGGAAGCTGGATTCATGGGGAAGCCACGAGTTTGAGGCGGTACGCTATCCGAACCCTCAGGCGATGCTCGACAGTGTGCATGCCCTGCATGGAAGATTCATGATTTCGGTTTGGCCGAAATTCTATGATACCGTGAAGAATTATAAGGAACTGGATGCCAAGGGCTGGATGTATCACCAGGCTATCAAGGATGATATCCACGACTGGCTCGGTTTCCGCGGCTCCTTCTATGATGCCTACGATGCCGGAGCCAGAAAGATGTTCTGGCGACAGATGGATGAGAATCTCTATACCAAGTATAAGTTCGGTATCGATGCCTGGTGGATGGATGCTTCTGAGCCGAACGTGCGCGACTGCACGCCGATGTGGTACCGCAAGGCGCTCTCAGGTCCTACCGCCCTGGGTACGGCTACCGAGTATTTCAATGCCTACAGCATCGTGAATGCCGATGCCATCTACAATGGTCAGCGCAGCGTGAACCCTAACCAGCGCGTCTTCCTCCTCACCCGTTCGGGCTTTGCTGGCGAACAGCGCTACAGCACCGCTACCTGGTCGGGCGACATCGCTACCCGCTGGGAGGATATGCGTGCGCAGATGACTGCCGGATTGAACTATTCCATGGCAGGTCTTCCTTTCTGGGGAATGGACCAGGGTGGTTTCTGTGTAGAAAACCGCTATGTGGCAGCCCAGCAGGAGTTTGACAAGACCGGTAAGGAGAATGCCGATTTGAAGGAATGGAGAGAGTTGCAGGCTCGCTGGAACCAGTTTGGCTGTTTCGTTCCGCTCTATCGTGCCCACGGTCAGTGGCCGTTGCGTGAGGTCTGGAACATCGCACCAGCCGATCATCCTGCCTACAAGACCATCGTAGCCTACGACAAGCTCCGCTATCGCCTGATGCCTTACCTCTACAGTATGGCGGGTATGGTGCATCTCAAGGATTACACCATGATGCGCGGACTGGTGATGGATTTCAATGGCGATGAGAAGGTGTTGGATATCAAGGACCAGTGGATGTTCGGTTCTGCCCTGATGGCTTGTCCGGTAGGCGAGTATCAGAAGTATTCACGTGAAGTCTATCTGCCTAAGCAGAAGGGCTGGTATGATTTCTATACCGGAGCATATCATGCAGGCGGTCAGACCATCGTGGCTGATGCGCCATACGATAAGATTCCAGTCTTCATCCCAGAGGGCGCCATCCTTCCGATAGGTCCTGAGATGCAGTGGTGTGATGAGAAGAAGCCGGAGCTGATCGACCTCTATGTCTATGCCGGCAAGGATGGCTCTTATACCTTGTACGAGGATGAGGGTACGAACTATAACTACGAGAAGGGCAAGTATGCTGTAATCGATTTCAAGTATGATGATGCCCGGAAGCAGGTAACCATCGGTGCCCGCAAGGGTAGTTTCGACGGCATGCTCCAGAAGCGCCGCTTCAACATCATCCTGGTAGATCAGAAGAAGCAGCAGGGCGTGAATCTCGCCAAGTCGCCTAAGGGCAAGGTGGTGAAGTATGCAGGTCAGGCAATGACTGTAAAATTGAAATAAACCTCCCTGAAGCGTTTTACCGATCCAAAGAGGAAGGCATTCTTCGGCAAGTGCATCATCGTCTTGCGAGGTCACGGCACGCTCCGTGCCGAATCCATAGACTTGCAACAAGCTATTATCAAATTATAAAAAACAAAAAAAGCATGCCAAAGTCATTTCGACTTTGGCATGCTCATTTAAGTTACATACAGCTCGTCACGCCCAGAGAGGCGGCAATAGCAGTCAAGATAGATAGTACTATCTGAAATACAGTTTTCCAAGTTTCTTTCTTCATACGCAGTTTTTTTAGTGATTAATGATTAGTGATTAAAAATCTACGTTATCGCCACCGCTCTCGGTTCCGCCTCCGCCCTGGCTGGTATCACCTCCGCCCTGGCTGGTGCCGCCGTTATCCTTGTTGGTCTCGCCGCCAGCGCCCTGGCTAGTACCACCTCCGCTCGGTGTATTCTCCGTTCCGCCGCCGTCATCAGCCCCGGTGATATATTCATCGTATGCCACGATCTTGGTGAGCTTCTTCAGCTCGGCGTTGCTCCAGGTCTTCGTGTTTCTCACAATCAGATGCACACCCTGCACGCTAGCCGCCGTCACCTTCTCCTTGCTCACCTCGCCACGCGAAGTCATACCGATGGAGAACAATCCGAGGTCGGAGAAACGAACGCTCTTGCCGTCCAGAATCAGATGCTTCAGGCAGTCGAGGGTATCCATCAGCACACCGTGAATGGTGCCTCGGCTGTATGGAGAGTTGTGCTCGGAGATATGAGTCACGAAGTCCTCGAAACTCATCTCACGGTCGCTCACGGCAGTAGCATACCAGAGCTTCTTACCAGCGTTCTCACCCGTCTGAGGGGTACGCATAATCTTACGATACTTACTAGTTCCTTGTCCCATAGTCAATCAGTTTTTTAAAGGGTTAATAATTATTTTTTGATGATGCAAAGAAAGTGCAAACGAGCGCAGAGTCAAGCTTGCTTGAACTATGCCGAGTGCAGCCTTTCTTCTAACGACAGTGCAAAGGTACTGCAAATATCTGATACCGCCAAAAATCACCCCGCAGAGTTCTGTTAAACGCCGTTAACATTTGCGCCGTTTTCCGTTAATAAAAACAAGTCTATCAGTTAGCTATGAGAAAACTATGAGTAGCCGGGAGTTTCTCTATGTTTTACCAGGAGTTCCCCTGTAGTTCTCGGCAGAGTGATTTTTCGGTAGAAGCGGTTACGGTTACAGAAGTTACAGTTTTTCGAATCCCCTTTACCTTCTCCCGTCTTTAGAAAGAGATTATAAATATATATTAATTATATATTTATAATCTATATATATACTACTTACAATCCGTAAGTCCCCGAATGGCACTTTACCCCCTCCAGGAAAACTGTAACTTCTGTAACCGTAACCACTGTAACCACCACTGTAATCCTCCTGATACTTTCCTGAGAAGAGTAGGGAATCATCACATTTTCTCAACTTTTATCAGAAAACTCTTGCAGGTATGAAAATAAAGTCGTAACTTTGCGGAAAAGTTGATTTAAAGACAGATTAGGAATTATGGTAGAGACAAACGATAGAAGATTGCCAGTAGGCATCCAGTCTTTTGAGAAAATCAGAAAGGATGGATACCTTTATGTTGACAAGACAGATATCATCTGGCAACTTGCCAACAGAAATAAAACGTATAATTACCTGAGCCGCCCACGCCGCTTTGGTAAATCTGTGCTGGTTGATACGCTCGAAGCCTACTTCATGGGTAAGAAGGAACTCTTCGAGGGCTTGAAGATTATGCAGATGGAGACGGAATGGGTGAAGCGTCCTGTCATCAGACTGGATATGAGTCGTGCAGGCGCAGAACCAGCAACACTGCGCTCTTATCTCGACATAACTTTCGGCAGATTAGAGGAAGAATATGGCATTACTCCTAAACCTACAGCCCAGCTTGCCGACCGCTTCAATGCAATAATCGTGGGGGCGTATGAGCAAACCGGACTGCAGGTTGCCATCCTCATCGACGAATACGACTCTCCATTGCAGCATTCCTGGAACACTCCTCAGCACGAAGCATGTACCGCTATCTATCGAGAGGTTTTTGCCATTCTCAAGGCAGATGACAAATACGAGAAGTTTGTCTTCATCACCGGCATCACCAAGTTCACGCAAATCTCGCTTTTCTCTGTGCTCAATAATCTGAGCAACATCAGCTTTGAGCCGGAATATGCAGCCATCTGTGGTATTACGAAAGAAGAGGTGCTACGTGATTTCAAGCCGGAAATCAACAAATTGGCAGAATGCGAAGACTGGACTTTCGATGAAGCAGTAGCACAACTGACTGCATATTACGACGGCTATCATTTCTGCCGCCGCAATATGGTGGATGTATTCAATCCGTTCAGTCTCATCAATGCCTTGGCAGATTCTGATCTGAAGAACTACTGGGCTTCATCGGGTGCAACCTCTCTGTTGCCTAAGTTTGTGGATGACATGGAACTCAAATTGGGTAATTTTGATCCGTGCACCATTCTTCGCCAAACCATAGAGACATCGGATGTGACAGGCGGAGGAGCAGAACTGTTCCTCTATCAGTCTGGTTATCTTACCATTAAGGATTACCAGATGGGAGTTTATATTTTAGGATTTCCTAATTCAGAGGTAAGGCAAGCACTTTATGAAACGGTGTTGCCGGCACTTACCTTGCGAAGTAATGGTGATATACAATCTACCCAATCTGGTCTGTTTCTTGCCCTTCAACTTGGCAATCTTCCCGAAGCCATGAAATGCCTGAAGGCGCTCATTGCGGATGTGCCCTACAGCAACAAGAAGCTTGCCAGTATGGATATGGAGGAGCGCTACCGCCTGATTATGAGCACCATCTTCAATGCCATCGGTTGCCGTGTGGAAGTAGAGAAGATGATAGCTACGGGCAGGATTGATATGGTGGTAGAAGTAACCAACTTCATCTATGTATTGGAGCTGAAGCTGAGCAACAACGGTGGCGTGGATGCTGCCGAAGAACAGATGAAAGCCAAGCAGTATGCCGAGCCTTTCAAGGCGGATAAGAGAAAAGTAATCGCCCTTGCCATAGAGCTGGATGATATGGGAAAGGGACTGGTTGATTGGAAGGAAGTATAATGTCACAAAACCAGAATTTCATTCACCATGCAGACACGAAAGAAGAGATTTAAATATTTTCTTAACTTTTATCAGAAAACTCTTGCAGGTATGAAAATAAAACCGTAACTTTGCGGAAAAGTTGATTTAAAGACAGATTAGGAATTATGGTAGAGACAAACGATAGAAGATTGCCAGTAGGCATCCAGTCTTTTGAGAAAATCAGAAAGGATGGATACCTTTATGTTGACAAGACAGATATCATCTGGCAACTTGCCAACAGAAATAAAACGTATAATTACCTGAGCCGCCCACGCCGCTTTGGTAAATCTGTGCTGGTTGATACGCTCGAAGCCTACTTCATGGGTAAGAAGGAACTCTTCGAGGGCTTGAAGATTATGCAGATGGAGACGGAATGGGTGAAGCGTCCTGTCATCAGACTGGATATGAGTCGTGCAGGCGCAGAACCAGCAACACTGCGCTCTTATCTCGACATAACTTTCGGCAGATTAGAGGAAGAATATGGCATTACTCCTAAACCTACAGCCCAGCTTGCCGACCGCTTCAATGCAATAATCGTGGGGGCGTATGAGCAAACCGGACTGCAGGTTGCCATCCTCATCGACGAATACGACTCTCCATTGCAGCATTCCTGGAACACTCCTCAGCACGAAGCATGTACCGCTATCTATCGAGAGGTTTTTGCCATTCTCAAGGCAGATGACAAATACGAGAAGTTTGTCTTCATCACCGGCATCACCAAGTTCACGCAAATCTCGCTTTTCTCTGTGCTCAATAATCTGAGCAACATCAGCTTTGAGCCGGAATATGCAGCCATCTGTGGTATAACGAAGGAAGAGGTGGTACGTGATTTCAAGCCGGAAATCAACAAGTTGGCATCAAGGAAAGGATGGACGTTCGATGAAGCCGTAGCGCAATTGACAGCTTATTACGATGGCTATCATTTCAGTCATGAAAATATGGTGGATATCTTTAATCCTTTCAGCCTTATCAATGCCCTTGCTGATTCCAAACTGAGGAATTATTGGGCTTCATCTGGGGCAACCTCTTTGCTTCCAAAGTTTGTGGATGATCTGGAGATTCGTTTGAAGGATTTTGACCATAGTGCCCTGTTGGACACAATCATAGAGACTTCTGACGTGACGGGCGGCGGAGCAGAGCTGTTTCTTTATCAGTCGGGCTATCTCACGATTAAGGGTTACATAAGCGGAACTTATCTTCTTGGCATTCCTAACTTCGAGGTAAGGCAAGCCTTGAATGAAATCGTGTTGCCAACATTGGCCATGCGCAAGAACAATGACCTTCAATCTACCCAGGCATTTCTGAATGTTCACCTCAGCTTGGGCAATCTTCCCGAAGCCATGAAATGCCTGAAGGCGCTCATTGCGGATGTGCCCTACAGCAACAAGAAGCTTGCCAGTATGGATATGGAGGAGCGCTACCGCCTGATTATGAGCACCATCTTCAATGCCATCGGTTGCCGTGTGGAAGTAGAGAAGATGATAGCTACGGGCAGGATTGATATGGTGGTAGAAGTAACCAACTTCATCTATGTATTGGAGCTGAAGCTGAGCAACAACGGTGGCGTGGATGCTGCCGAAGAACAGATGAAAGCCAAGCAGTATGCCGAGCCTTTCAAGGCGGATAAGAGAAAAGTAATCGCCCTTGCCATAGAGCTGGATGATATGGGAAAGGGACTGGTTGATTGGAAGGAAGTATAATATCCAAAAGGGGCTATACGCCACATATCATCGTGCCCCACACGCCCTGAAGCTCCTTCACTGTGCTCCACATGCCCTGTTTTACTCTAATTGAGCAAGCTTTGAGCGTATTTTTTAACGTTAATTATGTTTAACGACCCTTGGGTCTTGCCTGATGAAGTTTGCGTCATAGTATTCACCTTTTTCCACGAGGGTGAATATGATCCTTAGCAACTTGTTTGCTATGGCATTTAGTACATAATGACGCGGCTTTTTATCTATTAAAGTACGTCTCTCGTAATACAGTTTAATCTCCTTGTTGTGCAATCTGGCGCTTTCTGCGCAGATGTACAACAAGGTCTTTGACCGTCTATTACCAATCTTGGATATATGTGCTCCCTTGTCCATTTTCCCCGATGATTTTTCGTATGGCGCAGTTCCTGCATAAGCAGCATATTGGCGCGCTGTAGTTATTTTTGTGAAATTCTCTGTTTTTACCAATAGTTCTACTGCGGTAATCAGCCCAACTCCATCGACACTTTTAACAAGCTCATAGTTGTGGTGAATGCTCTCATGTCCATTTATGACTTTCAACATTTCTTTTTCCGTCTCTGCAATTTCCGTATCCAACATCTCTTTGATACGGTCCATGCTTCGCTTGACGGCAAGACTTCTGATAGGACGACAATCCTCGCTCTTGTCGGCTGTTATTAGCTGCTTACGCTGTTCTACAAGCATTTCTCGGTGGCGTGCCAATTGACGAAGCTCATATAGAGTCTCTTCTGGAAACGTCTTGTATTTCAGCTTATCAGGATATCTCTCTCCAAAATCTCTGAGCAGTGCACAATCCAGGACATCCGTCTTGGCACGGTCAGGGGTAGTTCTATATCTGTGGATGACATATCCACCCACAAAGGCAATCTTTACATTGCTATCCATGCAGCACTTCAAGAGGGTATCACCATAAACTCCGGTATGCTCAGCAACCAATACAGCATCGCTAGGAAGGCCTTTAAAAAACTTTCCAATACCCTTTAAATTGTTCGTTACAACCTTATGTGAAGGTTGGTTTGATACTTTTTTTGATGTCAAGTCGAAAAAACTTACGTCAAATTTCTCTTTTGCCAAATCTATTCCGTATATTTGCATTTTGAATGAAGTTTTTAATAAGAAGGGTGCTCCGTTCTGAGCGGCTACAACTATACTACGAGTCCTGTCTTGTTCTACACAAGCAGGCTAATTTACTCTCAAGCTTCTGCTCAGAAAATATCCAGTTCCCCAAACAGGGCTAAGCCTTTACTATGCTAGAAAGGGCACAGGGTTAACGCTGGATATGGAGTATTCTTCTTTTTTTATTGTACTTATCTAATTTTCTGCAAAGTTAACAAAAGTTTGCAGATATAAAGATTTTCACCTCTTTATTTTTCCAAGTGCAAATATAATAGAAAGGGCAGAAGCTCCTAGCCCAGGGCAACGCCCTGGGTATTAACGGAATATAAACCAACGCCCTGTAAGGGCAAAAGCTTTAAAACCTCAAGAAGCTGCGCAACGTGGGGAAGCTTTTTCGGATTATTTACCTTTAAGGCTGAGCAGCGGGAGAAGTTGCACCATATAGAGAAGTGTGACTTTGAATTTCAGTTCTGATGCGAGCCAATATGTGATACCAGCCTCCTCCTAATACTTCCTGATAACTTTTTCTAAAACTTTTCTCCCATTTTCTTTGTACTTTTAAAATAAAAGTATATCTTTGCAGACGAGATAGGTTAAAAAAGGAGGTTGTTATACCAAAGATATTTGAATACTTCGGATTTATATTCCTGTTCTACTCGAACGAGCATGAGCCTATACACGTTCATGTAATGAAGGACGGACATGAAGCTATATTCGAGATAATATTAGAAAATGGAGAACTTGTTGAAATTCATAAAAGAAATTCTAACAAAATACCGCCATTGAGTGAAAAGGATACTTCTACCGCAGAGGCCTTTGTAAAGAAGTATTATAAGAATATAGTTGATAAATGGGTCAACTTCTTTATTTATAAAAAAAGAATACGTTCAACTAAAATAACAAAGAAAATATGAACTTAAGTATTGTTTCTGCAAAATATGTGGCGCCATTAAAAGTTGAATTACACTTTAATGATGACACTGTGAAGACGATAGATGTTGGTGCTTTTATCAGAAACCATCCACATCCGCAGTATAACTCTTACTTGAATGAGAGTAAATTCAAGAAGTTCAAGATAGAGTTCGGCAATATCGTCTGGGGGAAGAATTGGGATTTGATTTTTCCAATCGATAAGCTATATGCTGGTGTTTGCTGCTAATTCTGAAACTCCATTCACTGTGCTCCACACGCCCTGAACCAACGGTCACCGGCGCGAAGCGGAAAGGTAAAGGGCAAAAGCTTTAAAAATATTCGAATTTTAATCTATAGGCTTATGGTACATGTAAATGAAACAATAGTAATCAAGAGCTCTTCTCCCAAGATGGCAGAATGGGTAAAGAGACTGAAGGCTCATAAGGCTGAGCAGCGGGAGAGGTTGCGCAACGTAGAGAAGTGCGACTTTGAATTTCAGTTCTGATGAAGGAGGAGTATTAGATGGCAGTTTATGCTGCTCAATATCAGATAAATATAAAAGTCCCCCAACTTGGGGAAAATTTATATTGCATCCCATTTTACTAAACTTTCACCTAAAGCTGAGGATAAGGATCAAGCTTGCCAGCGTACTGCTAAAAAACATTTTTCAAAATTTTATCGGAAAACTCTTGCGAGTTTTAAAATATTATTGTACCTTTGGGGGAGTAAATTGATAGAATGTAGAACTTAAAAGCGACGTAACTATATGAATATCAGACAAATTACCCCCCCTATCAGTGGGGCGTCAAGGCTCTTGTAGCCTTTATACTAACGTTCGTTCTTGCCAGTTGTAGCAAGGATGAAACTATTGATACTGGTGAACGTGTCATCCGTATTGAAGCTAATAGTACACGTACTTACTATGCCATTAGTAAAACAGAGGGTATTACCTATACATCTACAGGTATAGCGTGCCTTATCAATCAAGATACGAATCATCCCAAATGGACACTTAGCTATGAAGAGATAGCTAAGCGATTAGATATATCCCTATCGCATGCTTCAACAATGCAAATTGCCTTTACCAAAGTCCTGAAAGATGGTCTTTGGCGTTTTGCCGTGCAGTTTGATGGTCAAAAGGAAGGCAGCGAATATTCAATAGACGTAAATCCCGATACAGGCAGCATCGAATGGGTGCAGAGCATTGAAGAAATGCCTGATGGGGAAGTTACGCTGAAATTTGAGCATTAGGATTGTAATGCCCAATAGAGGTTATTGAATATTTGTACAAAATTATACGTTTATTGGCAAACACTTGCTAATAACAACATTCATGAAAATATATAAACAATAGATATGGCAAAGAAAGTTGCAACAAAGAAAGTAAAGGAGGAAACATTAGAGACTATTCTTTTCAACTGTAGAAATCATCTTCGTGGTAAGGCGCAAATGACAGATAAGCGTGATTTGCTGCTTACACTTGTATTCATCAAGTTCTTGGGAGATAGATTTAACCAGCAGCGTGAATCTCTCAAAGCGGATTTTGCTAACCAGGGAATAAAGGATGAAGGCTTTATCCAGATGCAGCTGGATAGTCCTTTCTCTTACCAGAAGGATGGTGTTTTCTTCCTTACCAAGGATTGCCAATGGGATGAACTTATTGTATTGAACTCAATAAACTTGGCGTTGGCATTTGATAATTGCATCATGCAACTTGAAACCATTGAGGTTGGAAAAGATACCAATGGTGCTCCTGTGCGCCCATTAAAGAATGCGCTTCCACAGCAGATTTTCACGAAGACGGCTCTTGAACCTGGTGTCTTGAAAAAGGTGTGTGATGAGATAAACAAGATAGATCCTAAAAAGTTTACAGAGCATGATTTGATAGGGCGTGTCTATGAATACTTCTTACAGGCGTTCTCTATCAATGCGGATAAGGAAGAGGGTGAATTTTATACGCCTCATAGCATTGTTGAACTCATTGCTTCTATTTTGGAGCCATACGATGGTACCATCTACGACCCAGCTTGCGGTTCGGGTGGTATGTTTGTGCAGAGTATGAAAATGATTGAGGCTCATGGTGGTAACACAAAGGCTGTTAGCGTGTATGGTCAGGAAAGTGAACCTGCTACTTATCGTCTTTGTAAGATGAATCTTGCCATTCGAGGAATCAGCTATAACTTAGGTGAAAGTGCGGCAAGTTCTTTTACGAACGATCAGCATAAGGATAGGAAAATGGATTACATCATGGCGAATCCGCCATTCAACTTGAAGAAGTGGCGTGGTGAGGAAGAATTGTTAGATGATCCTCGCTGGAGCGGTTATGATGTGCCTCCGGTAAGCAATGCCAACTATGGCTGGATTCTCCATATCTTGAGCAAACTGAATGTGAGAAAGGGTATTGCTGGCTTCCTGCTTGCCAATGGTGCGCTGGATGATAGTGATACCAAAAATATTCGCCAGAAGCTGATAGAGAATGATAAGGTAGAGGCGATTATCGTGTTGCCACGAAACATGTTCTATTCCACTGATATCAGTGTTACTCTTTGGGTGTTGAATAACAACAAGAAAGGTGGTCCACGTAACGGCCGTATGCTCCGCAACCGACAGGGAGAGGTGCTGTTTATCGACTTACGTACTTGGAGTCAGAACATCTACGAGAAAAAGTATGTGAAGTTGACGGAAGAACAGATTCAGAAGGTGTGCGATATTTATCATACCTGGCAGACTACAGAAGGAAAGTTTGCCAAGCCTGAGCTTTATTATGCAGCTACGGAAAAGGAGATAGCCGAAAAAGACTTTAGCCTTGTTCCAAGCAGATATATTGAGTTTATCGACCGTGATACGGAGATGGATTACCAGTCTGCTTTGCAAAATATGAGTAAGGAGTTTAAGGCTCTGAATGCCAGATGGGAGAAGAATAAAACAACATTAATAGAGGCTTTTAAAGTTTTGGGGTATGATGGAGAGTAGATGTAAATGGGTGCGTCTGGGAGACTATATAGAAATGCGTCATGAAAATAACTCTTCTTTAAAATATGGAGCAGAACTTATTGAAGGCATCAATAGTAATGGAGAATTCCAGACGACTAAGGCTATTACGGAAAATATAAATTTAAAACCGTATAAGGTTGTTAGGCATGGTGATATTGTGTATAATCCTTCTCGACTTAATATTGGTTCTTTAGCATATAGAATAGGTGAAATGTGTATTGTATCACATTTGTACCAAGTATTCTATGTAAAGGAGGAATATATTTCTATCCTTTCTGCTGAGTTCTTGACTTTATATTTGCGACGATCAGAGTTTTACAGATATGTAGATTATGACAATTATGGTAGTCAAAGAGCAGAATATAATCTCCGTAAGTTGGGAGAGCTTCGTATCCCCTTACCTTCCCTAGCCGAGCAGCAGAAAGTTGTGAATGCTTGGAAGGCTTTGCGAGAAATCAAAGAGCAAAATGAGGAAATTGCTGCACCACTTATGCAAGTATGCCAAAGCTATATTCAAGAGCTGAAGCATAGTGCCACGTGTGATTCTGTTAGAATTGGTGATTTTATTAAAGTTAATGAGATTACAAACAAAGAAAATAAGGCCTATTCTGTGCTAGGACTTAATAAAACTAAAAGTTTTATGCCTACAGTTGCAAATACAGAATCTGTTAATTTGAAGAATTATAAAGTAGTTTCACATGGTATGTTCGCTTATAGCGGGATGCAGACGGGTAGGGATCTTTGTATCAGAATTGCTTATTATGATGAAGAAAATCCATGTTTGATTTCACCTGCGTATACGACCTTTAATATAGATGAAAGTAAGGGTCTTTTGGCCGTATATTTTATGATGATATTTAAACGTTCAGAAATGGATAGGCTTGGATGGTTTTATAGCGATTCAAGTGTACGCTCGAATTTGGATTGGGAACGTTTTGTTGAAATCGAAATCCCTCTTCCTCCTCTCTCCGTCCAGCAAGCCATTGTAAACATCTACAATTGTGCTAACGAGGCGAAGAAGATAGCTGCAGAAGCCGACCGCATGAGTCGAGAGGTTTGCCCGGCATTGATACAGCACGTCATCAACAACAACTAACAAGAAATGTAATTTGAATTATGGCAAAGAACGGAAAACTATATGAAAGCGACTTCGAGGAAGCCCTGGTGGACCTCTTCGAAGAAGTGGGCTGGGAATATTCCCACGGTGATACCATCAGCAGGAAGTTTACCGACCCATTGATAGAGGAGGACTTGCGAGATTACTTAACTTGCAGATATAGTACCAAGCATCTCTCGCAAGATGAGATGGATGGCATCGTGGCTAACGTCAGGAATGTGAGCGGACAGAATGAATATTATGCTCTCCAGAACACATTCTATCTCTATCGTGACGGCTATGATTATACTCCGGCAGAAGGTTCGCCTTTTAAGTTGGAGTACATCGATTTCGAGTGCCCTGAGCGTAATATATTCCGCTGCGTCAACCAGTTTGTAATGGAGCAGGGAAGTGAAAACCGTCGCCCAGACGTGATGCTTTTTGTGAATGGTATTCCAGTCTGCATCATCGAGTTGAAGAATCCTACCAAGGTAGATGCCACGGTTTATGATGCCCATACCCAGATTTGCACTCGCTATATGCGCGACATCCCGAATTTGATGAAATATTGCGTTTTGGCCATCATCAGCGATGCAGCAAAGACAGAACTGGGTACACCTTTTACGCCTTTTGAATATTTCTATGAATGGAAGAAGGTGGAGAACGAAGACCAGGCAGGTAAGGGCTTGGATACCTTGAAAACTCTGGTGAAGGGCGCATTGAGTCCTGAGCGTATTTTGGAAATTTTGAGAGACTATGTTTACTTCCCAGACCCAACCGATGAGGATGATACCACCGAAATCGTTTGCCGCTATCCACAGTTCTTTGCCACAAGAAAGCTGCGTAATCACGTCATCAATCATCTTCGCTCAGTGGGTGGTGATGGTAAGGGTGGTACGTATTTTGGTGCTACAGGTTGCGGCAAGACCTATACCATGCTCTTCCTTTCCCGTCAGCTGGCTTTGCGCTGCAAATCGCAGCTGGGCAGTCCTACCATTATCCTTATTGTAGATAGAGAAGATTTGGAAACCCAGGCAGGAAAACTATTCTGTAATTCCAAGAAATATCTGTGCGATGAATCGGTTAAGATCTTTGAGTCACGAAGTGATTTGGCAGATGAATTAAGTCTCCGCAAAACAGGAGGATTCTTTATCACCACCATACAGAAGTTTGCCGAGACGACAGGTCTGCTGTCAGAACGTTCCAACATTATCTGTATGAGTGATGAAGCACATCGCAGTCAGAATAATTTAGGTTCCAAACTCGTTATCGACGATGGTACTAGCGATAAAGCCAAGGCTAAGGCTACCACAGAGGGCAAAACCAAAGGCGGTACCAAGGTAACCTACGGCTTTGCCACCTATTTGCGCAAGGCATTGCCAAACGCTACCTACTTAGGTTTTACCGGTACACCTATCGACGAAACCGTGCATGTGTTTGGAGAAATTGTAGATCAATATACCATGCAGCAGAGCGAGGCTGATGGCATCACTGTGCCTATCAAGTATAACCCTCGTCTGGCACGTGTGTTCCTGAACAAGGAGCAGGCTGATTTGGTGGAGGCATACTACAAGACCTGTGCCGATGAAGGAGCTACGGAAGAGGATATTGCCAGAAGCAAGAAGGCGATGTCGAGCATGATGGCTATTCTTGACAACGAAGACCGCATCAAGCGTGTAGCCAAGGATATTGTCGAGGATTACAAGAAGCGTATTGATACTACCACACGCTTGCAGAAAGCTATGGTGGCTTGTGCCGACAGAACGATAGCCTTCAAGCTCTACAAGGCGATGCGTGAACTGGAACCAAGCTGGTTTGAGAAGAAGAAAGCGCTTCATGAAGAGTCTTTGACCAAGGAAGAGAAGGAAAATTTGAAGGAAGTAGCATACGTGAATCTGGTATGTACCAGAGATAAGGATGATAAAAAGGAACTGTATAATGCTTTGGGTGACAAGGATCATCGAAAGTTCCTGGATTCTGAATTCAAGTCGGAGAAATCAAACTTCCATATTGCCATTGTCGTGGATATGTGGATTACAGGATTCGACGTGCCATGCCTTACCATGCTTTACAACGATAAGCCTCTGAGCAAGCATACTTTGATTCAGACCATCAGTCGTGTGAACCGCAAGTATAAGGATAAGGAATTTGGTGTTATTATCGACTATCTGGGCATCAGAAACGAGATGAAACAGGCCATGAAGAAATATGGTGGCGACCCAACATCAAAGGAAGACCTGGAGGTGGCGCATGAGATATTCTCCAACGAGGTTCAAATCTTGAAGGAGATGCTTAAGGGCTTGGATTTTACCGTATTCTTTCAAGACAATGGTTGGGCGAGCCTTCAGTTCTTGCAGGATGCAGCGGAATATATCCTTGCCAACACGGTGGAGAAGAAGGGAACGATATCCTTTATGAAGAAATTCCAGGGGCATGTCAAACGCCTTCGTTCTGCCTTCAATATCCTGAATCCGGCTGGTGAACTTACAGAAGAGGAAAGTGGTTGGGCACAATGCTTTATGGCTATTTCTTCTTATGTTACCAAGATGACTACGGGTGTACACAATACAGAACAGATGAATCGCCATGTGGAGAAGATGGTGCAGGAAGCCATCTTTAGCAGCGGTGTGGAGACCTTGTTTGATGAAAAAGATAGGGAGGAGAACATCTTTGGTGATGAGTTTGTTGAAGAATTGGATGATGTAAAATTACCGTTTACCAAGTTCCAGTTGCTGATAAAACTTATCAGGAAGGCGATAAAAGCTTATGGCAAAACCAATAAGGTGCAAGCCGAAAAGTTTGATGCCATGTTGCAGAAGGTGATAGATGAGTATAATACTCGTGACAACCTTACCTTTACCAATGATGTGGCATCTGATACTATCGATGCTGTAACAGGTATTGTCGATGAGAAGATAAATGACTTGACGGAACAATTGGTTCAGATATTCAAGGATTTGAAGGCGGATAGCCAGAAATTCAAGGAGTTGGGTATCTCGTTTGAGGAAAAGGCTTTTTATGACATTTTGGTGAACGTGCGTGATACTCATGGCTTTGAGTACTCAGATGAGCGATGCATCGAGTTGGCTAAAAAGGTAAAGTTGTTAGTGGATGATATGACGGTATATGCCGACTTTATCAACAACAATAACTTGAAGGGCAAACTCGCCTATGACTTGGCAACTCTCATCTATCACGAAGGTTATCCGCCACAGTGGAATGATGAGGTGTTCCAGAAGATTTTGACTCAGGTAAATAATTATAAGAATAAGCAGTAAACTTTGGTTTCAGCTTTATCTTAGATAAATAGCTTAGCTTATGCATGAAATGAACAAAGACCTGCCTTACGAGCAGCAGGTAAAAGTCTTGCTCCGCCATTACGACCAGCTGGTGGAGGAGAACAAGGCCTTGAAGGCTCGAATAGAGGAAATGACCCGGTATGGAGATCCTGCCGAGCTGAAGAAAAAGCTGGATTCTCTGCCTTCCAATGTCAAACAGCTCAGGGAACTCTATCGTGAAAGAGATTCCAGAATCAACTGGGGCAAGAAGAAACTGGTGAATTATCTGAGAAGCGCTGGGGTGAAAATCCCACCCCTCATGTCGTTCACAAGAGCCGTGGAAATGGTAATAGAATTGCCAGTCCATCCATAAAAGTTGAGGAGAGGAAGTGTAGCACTAAAAATGCTCACTTTCTCTCTTTTTTTTGTTATTCTGTAGTTAATTTTTGTTCAAGTATTAACGTTTCTGAAAAATATACCCTCCTATTTTTGCTATGTGGGTAATGTGTTTGGCTGTTCCAACTATTAGTAGTAAATTCGCATAAATTTACAATTAATATGCTGGATATAGCAGAACATAGAAGGGTGTTGATTCTGGAGAATTTAGCTCAGCTAGACAAAAGAATTGATAAGATACAGGAAGAATGCATCATCTTGTATCTCAATTCATTTATTGGTGGCAAAGCTGAACAGATATCTGCATATCAGTTTTCTAATATCACGCATATAAAGTGTGATACAGTGCTCAGAGTGCTGAAGAGAAGTGTAAGTCTTCAGCCTTTGCAGCAGAGAAGATGGTGCTGCTGTATCCTATATAATTGGGATAGAATCATTGATGAACTGATCAAACGACATACGGCGGAAGGTAAGAAGTTTGACAAGAGTCTGTTTGAAAAGAATTTCAATGAAGCCTTTTCGCAGTGGATTACTTTTGCGAGAGACTTGAAGCAACTTAACAATTTGGAAGCACATATAGCAAAATACCAAAAGCTTTTTGTGCCTAAAATTAAATAATGAATAACTATTAATTTTATCTAAAAAATTCAACATGAAACGAACTAATACACTTACCTAGGGAAGACTTGTCTGCCGACATCGAGGATGCCACCCTAAGAAGCTCTCCTTGGCTATTTCTAGTCTAGCCCTCCGCGTACCAATTAGAGGACCATATCAAGTTTTAGTAATAATTTAAACTACTTAAGATATGGATAGAATATCATTTTTTAGAATTATCCGTTTTTTGTGTAAAAACGGTGGTGTTTGCTTGGTTAAGAATGTTGTGTATGTACAGCCTCATAGCAAATATATAGAGAATAATTACGAGAATTCTGATGAAGACATAAAACCACATACTGATGAATAGAAGTTTCCATTTTGCAGGTTCCGTAACCTATATAGAGAATTATTATGAGAGTCATGAACATCAACATAAGGATTCCGATGATTCTTCTGAAATGAAGAATGATACCGATGAAGTTGTTTTTGAACAGAGTGTTAAGGTGAAGTGTGCTTCATCTTCTGCGGGAAGAAGTGCCGAAAATCTCTTTTCTACTCCTGAGGGTGAAAAGGATGTGGGGCTTACCGGGAAGATGGCGGATGCTTTTGTGAAATATCTCAAGCTGCATCATATTTCAGACAGTCAGCTTTCCACTTCCGATGGTTTGTTGAACAAGAGTGTGGTGGCGTTTTTCCTGCGTTGGTCTAATCAGGGCTATGTGAGCGCTGGTGTTCCTAATGGCTCATCCATCACTCGTTTTCTGCACGATGATTGTCATCTGGAACTGGGTGTTACCCAAAAGTCGTATGGCAATTATATCAGAAAGAAGATCAATGACGGGAATATAGATTATGAGGTAGAGGGTTTTGTGGAGGATTTCGCAAAGTCTCACAATATATAGAATCTTGCGCTGAATGATAGACTTCATTTGACGTAAAGAAAATAATTATATCTCTGTAAGATATTGATATAGAGGGGCAAGACGATGGTTTTGCCCCTTTCTTGTTTCCGCCGAATTC
>OIXX01000138.1_pt1 | contig 59262 bp, 55 predicted proteins | sample 1588161 | NCBI WGS metagenome assembly OIXX01 (sample SAMN03283274) | human gut metagenome | biome: human-associated habitat; material: feces | host: Homo sapiens | place: Peru | collected 2012 | reverse complement strand
TACTTTCGAACCCATGTGTACAACATTCCCGTATTTATCCCAGCTTGGCATGCCAAGCTGGGATAGAATACCCGGCAGATATTTTCGCAACTAACGCTATTTGCCCATCGGCGAATCATGTCTCGAAAATGTTGGGGCTGTACTCCTTTTGGTGTCAAAGGCCAACTGCCTTGGCGATACAATGTTACGCACTGTCTTTTGTATTCATATTTTATGCGTAGGTAATTAGGATAGTTACGATTAAGATAATCACGATTATCCTAATTGTGATTATCTTAATTATTGTACGTCGTGGAACATGAATTCCACCATTTGGCGCATGCCGTAAGCGAGTGTGTCGATTTCCAGCGTTTCGTGTACTGTGTGTTCGCCTTGGCTGCGGCAGAAGCCGAAGGAAATGGCTGGAATACCGAGGCTAAAGGGAATATTGGCATCTGTGCTGGCAGAGACAAAAGTCGTCGGCAAGTTATGGGCGTCGCGGATGGCTTTGATGCGGTCGCATAATTCGTTGTGTGCTAGGCCATTACTGCAAGGACGCTGGCCAATGACGGTCGTCGTAATCTTCCGTTTTGGTGATTTCGCTTCGTCTAAGAGAGCAAGGAATTTGGCATCGATTCCATCTAATTCGTCTTTCGATTCAGAACGCAAGTCTACTGTAAATTCTACGTGAGCCGCAATGGAGTTGACTGTCGTGCCGCCTGTAATGGTGCCGATATTATACGTCGTTTTTGGGTCTTTCGGAACGGTTACGCCATAGAGTTTTGTAATAATAGATGATGCAATGGCAATGGCGTTTTCGTTGCCAAAGTGCATCCAGCTGTGACCGCCTTCGGCATCGATGGCGACGTTATATCGTTTTGAACCAACGGCGACATTGACGAATTCATCGTATGTGCAGTCGGCCGCAACGACTTCAGAGACCTTATCTTTCCACACTTCCATAATAGCTTTCATGCCTTGCAGATTGCCAAGCCCTTCTTCGCCGACGTTAAAGGCAAAGAGAATGCCCTTTGGCAGGGTAATATGGAGGGCAAAAATCATACGGATAATGAAGAGGAGCCCAGCGACACTGGAGCTGTTATCACCGCAAGACGGCGCAGCGAGGATGTTGCCGTCGATTTTCGGTGTAATCGTGTCGACTTGATTAAAGACCGTGTCGATGTGGGCGTTGTAGAGCGGGCATTTTACGCCGTCTTTTACTTGGCACGGATAGAGGATGTTGCCTACGTCGTCGATGTAGGCTTCTGCAGCACCCATTTCGTGGAGCTGCGATAAGACCCAGTTGGCCTTGTTGGTGGTGTGCCCCGTTGGTGAGACAATAGAGGCAACCTTTGAAATCAAGGGAACTAATTCGCTTTCGTGAGCTGTAATATATGCTTCTATACTATCTTGTAAGGGTTTGTTCATGTAGATACACTCCTTTATAAAAAATCTGCTCTTAGTATACACCTACAAATGAAATATGCCTATCAAAACGCCTTGAAAACAGCGAGAAATACATAAATTTATTGTTTAAAATAGAAGTATAAAATAAAAATAAAGAATATAAAATTAAAATATTCAAAATAAATTTAAGAAAACTATTTACTTTTCAAAAAATAAGTTGTACTATAGGACCATGCAATGGCGCATAACTAAAAGCCATTGCTTTTTTGTTTTCCATGACTTTCCGTCATATTACACACGTATAGGATGTGGTCATCTGTTTAGGGGTGATTGAATCAAAGGGGGTATAACAGATGGGAACCTATGCATTAAAGCGATTGGCCATTGCCATTCCTGTGCTGATTCTCATATCGATTGGTGCCTTTATCTTGGTGCATTTAACACCAGGCGACCCGGCCGATATGTTCATCACACCGGATATGACACCGGACCAAATCGAATTGACGCGCCAGTCTCTAGGCCTTGACAAGCCGCTGGTCGTACAGTACGTCGATTGGATTAAAAACTTCGTCACTGGGAATATGGGATTTTCCTTTAGTGACCGTCAGCCTGTGCTCGACATTATTGTACAGCGTTTAGGGCCGACGTTATTGCTCATGATTGTGAGCTTGATTGTAGCCTATGCGTCAGCTATTCCGCTGGGCATTATTGCAGCACTGAAGAAAGATACGTTGCTGGACCGCTGCATCATTGGTTGGACTTTCCTCAACGTGTCCTTTCCGCCGTTCTTCTTAGGCTTAGCTTTGATTTATATCTTAGCCGTACAGCTTGATATTTTCCCGACTGGAGGCCTGACAGAGCTCGGCAGTGACAGCGATGTTGGTGACATCATTGCACACCTGGTCTTGCCGGTCATCGTCATGGCGTCGCAGTTCTCGGCGAATATGATTCGTTACGTTCGTTCCAGCGTCATTACGGTTATGGAACAGAATTACATTCGCACAGCTCTTTCTAAAGGGTTAAGCCGTAAACAGATTTTATATCATCACGTCTTACGGAATTCATTAATTCCTATTGTGACGGTCATCGGTACGGACTTACCGAAGATTATCGGTGGTGCTGTCGTTACGGAACAGATCTTCCAGTGGCCCGGCATTGGCTCGTTGACGGTCGCAGCCATTAACGCTCGTGACTATCCTGTCTTAATGGCTATCGTTATTTTGTCGGCGGTCGCTGTACTCGTCGCCAACTTCGTCATTGATTTGTTATACGCTGTCATTGATCCGCGTATTACGTATAGTAAATAGGAGGGATGCCGTATGGATCCAAAAGAATTTGTCTTACTGCATCCTTCAGGACAGATGCCGTTAACAGGCGTAGAAAAAAAGAATGCAGCCAACGAAAAGACCTTGACGTGGCGGCAAATGACATGGAAACGATTTTGTCAGAATAAAGCCGCTGTGTACAGTATGTTTGTATTTTTATTGATTGTTTTAATTGCTATTTTAGCACCGCTTATTTCGCCCTTTGACCCGGCACAGACCGTAGGCTCCTTTGATGAAGCACCGTCTGCAGCCCATCTCTTAGGGACTGATGACGTAGGCCGCGATGTCTTGAGCCGTCTCATTTATGGCTCGCAAGTATCCTTAATCGTTGGCATTGGCTCCGTTGCCATTTACACTATCATCGGTGTTACCTTAGGATTGATTTCGGGATATTTTGGCGGTGTTGTCGATAGTGTCATCATGCGGATTACAGAAGTATTTATGGCCTATCCGCAGTTCATGATTATCCTCGTCATTGTCAGCTTAATCGGTCCGAATCTCTTGACCGTAACGCTGGTCATGGGCTTTATGGGCTGGACGCCGATTTGCCGCTTAGTCCGCGGCGAAGTCATGCGCATTAAATCGATTGATTACGTCGCAGCTGCTGTCGTCACGGGCTATTCACCGACGACGATTGTTTTTAAGCAGATTTTGCCTAATGTCTTATCGCCGATTTTAGTCAACTGCACGTTTGGCATTGCCCAAGCGATTTTGATTGAAGCAGCACTAAGCTTCCTCGGCATGGGCGTACAGCCGCCAGCAGCTAGCTGGGGCAACATGCTCACCAGTGCGCAGTCCATTACGATTCTCTCCGAAGAACCGTGGCGTTGGATTCCGCCAGGCATTGCTATTTTGATTGCCGTCTTGACGATTAACTTCTTAGGTGACGGCTTAAATGAGGCTATTAACGGTGATGCAAAATAAGAGGAGACACCGTAATAGATAGATGTTTGTTTTTTAGAAAGAGGGGTTTTCTATGGGATTCTTTAGTTGGATTCATCGTAAAAAGAGACTCGTCCTAGGCCTGGCTATGGTCTTAGGTGTTGCCGTCCTCGCTGGTTGCGGCGGTTCTGGCGGCAGTAGTAAAAGTAAAGATATGTTGACCATTGGCATGACCAATGCGCCAGCCGAATTTAATCCGTTGTTCAACCCGGATATTGCGGCACAATTTACGATTCGCTTCATGTACGATACGTTGCTCGGCATGCCGGAACCGAATAAATTTACACCGCAATTAGCTGATAGTTTTGAATCGCAAGATAATCAGAACTTCGTCGTCAAATTAAATGAAAAAGCAAAATGGACAGACGGCCAGCCTATTACGGCAGATGACGTCGTATTTACATTAAATACGATTGCTAACCCGAAAGTCAACACGACGAAAGGCTCGTACATTAGCATGCTCGAAGGCGTTAATAACGTCGGTAAACTTGAAGGGGCTGAAACGATTTCAGGCGTACAGAAACAAGATGACCACACCGTCCTCTTGAAGACGAAACGGCCTGTTGACCCGAACTACATTAAAGGGATGTTAGGCTTTGAAGTTTATATTATTCCAAAACACGTCTTTGAAAAGATTGCACCAGAAGATATTCAAAATTCCGATGCTGTGACGAAACCGACAGTCAGCAGTGGCGCATTTAAATTCGTCGACTATAAGACGAAAGACCATGTTGAATTAGCGTCCAATGATGATTACTACAAAGGCAAACCGCAGTTGAAGAAAATCTTCATTAAGATTATGAACGGCACGAACCTCGTAACCGAATTAAAATCCGGTAACGTTCAGCTCGCAGCATCTGGTGGTATCGGCGTTGTACCAGTTAAAGACTTGGATATGCTGAAGAAAGAAAAGAGCTTAACTGTCGACACATTCCCGTCGCTGAACACGCAGTATCTTGAAGTCAACAACGGCAATCCGGACTTTAACGTTCATTTCCGCCGTGCTGTGACGATGGCTATTAACCGTCAGCAGATTATTGATGACCTCTATAAAGGTGCTGCCAGCCTCGTCCCGACAGTCTACACGAAAGTTAGCCCAGTCTATGATGAAAGCGTCAAACCGCTTCCGTATGACCCAGAACAGGCTAAACAGGAATTAGCTCAGTCCGGCTTTGATACATCCAAAGAAATTACGCTCCAAGTACCGATTGGCAATACGCTCCGTGAACAGTCTGCCGATTTGATTCAGCAGAATTTACAGGCTATTGGCCTCAATGTAAAACAGCAGAAACTTGACTTCCCGACAGTCTTAGCCAATGCGAAGAAAGGCGATTATCAGATGATGCTCTTAGGCTATGCCCTCAACGTTGACCCTGATTACAGCCAGTACTTCTTACCAGGCGGCGGCAGCAACTTCCCGCAGACGAACGATGCTAAACTCACGGCAATGATGACCAATGCAGCACTAATGGCTAATCCAGATGAACGGAAGAAAGCATACAGCGAAATCCAGACGTACATGCGTGATAACCAGTTCGTTACATCCTTGTACGAACAAGACCAGATTAATGTCCAGAGTACAAACCTCAAAGGGGGCATTAAGAAATTCTGGGAAGGTTCGCTTGATGATTTGTATCAATGGCACTTTGAATAATCGTACATTGTCATAGTTGTTTTGCCGACACCACAGCAGCTCCTTTGCTGTGGTGTTGTGCTAGACGACGGAAATAGAGGTGGGACGTATGAGAGAAACAATTTTAACAGTGAAAAATTTACATATATCCTTTCAGACCTTAGAAGGGAAAGTATCGGCTGTACGAGGCGTAACATTTCATTTGAGAAAAGGGGAAACACTAGCTCTCGTCGGCGAATCCGGTTCCGGTAAATCAGTCTCCATGAAAGCCATTAACCGTGTACTACCGAGCAATACCATTTATGAAGGCGGCGAAATTATTTACGAAGGAAAAGACTTATTAAAACTATCAGAAGCGGAAATGGAACACATTCGCGGCCGGAAAATCGCTATGATTTTCCAGGATCCGATGACATCCCTGAATCCGACGATGAACGTAGGCCAGCAAATTGCTGAATCCATTTTAGTCCATGAAGAAATGCCGAAAAAAGAAGCCCTAGCCAAAGCTATTGAGCTACTGAAGATGGTCGGCATCCGCAATCCTGAAGAAAGCTGGAAAAATTATCCTCATCAGTTTTCTGGCGGCATGCGCCAGCGTGTTATGATTGCGTTAGCTCTGGCGTGCAAGCCGGATATCCTCATTGCTGATGAACCGACGACGGCTCTCGATGTGACTATTCAGTCGCAGATTCTCGATTTAATCGACGACCTAAAGAAAAAGCTGAATATGTCGGTCATCTTCATTACGCACGACCTCGGTGTCGTGGCGCACGTAGCCGATGAAGTCGCCGTCATGTACGCCGGTCGTATCGTCGAAATCGGTACAGCAGAAGAAGTCTTCTACAATCCGCAGCATCCCTATACGTGGGGCCTCATTTGCTCCATGCCGACCCTCGATACGCATGATGAATCGCTCTATAGTATTCCGGGAGCACCGCCAAACTTATTGCATGTGCCGAAGGGCGATGCCTTTGCGCCGCGCAACGCTTACGCTATGCCTATTGATTACGAACAACAGCCGCCATTTTTCAAGGTCTACGGCAGTGAAACTCATTTTGCGGCAACTTGGTTACTGGCTCCAGAAGCACCGAAGGTCACGCTGCCAGCAGAAATCGTGCGGCGTCAGCATATTTTCAATCATTCAACGCTATTGCATTCGGTGTGATTTAGAGAGGGGGAGATTGTATGGTTGAGGGAAAAGAAGCAATTTTAACCGTACAAAATGTACAAAAAATATTTAATCCAAAGGAAAAAAGTGAAGTCCGCGCCGTTAACGACGTGTCCTTCACGATTTATAAAGGTGAAACCTTTGGTCTTGTCGGTGAATCAGGGAGTGGTAAATCGACGACAGGCCGCATGATTATTAAGTTAGAAGATATTTCTGGCGGTACCATTACGTACAAAGGCCAAGATATTACGAAGATAAAAAGTAAACACGATGTCTTAGCGTTTCGCCGGTCTATGCAAATGATTTTCCAGGATCCCTTTGCGTCGCTTAATCCGCGTATTCCAGTCCGCAAAATCTTGGGCGATGCGTTGAAACTGCACGGTATTTGCAAGACTGAAGACGAAGTCAATGCGAAAGTCATGGAGCTAATGGATACAGTCGGCCTCAATCGGGCCTACGTCAATCGCTATCCGACAGAGTTTTCCGGCGGCCAGTGCCAGCGTATTGGTATTGCCCGAGCTCTCTGTGTCCAGCCTGATTTCATTATTGCTGACGAATGCTTGTCTGCTCTCGATGTGTCTATTCAGGCGCAGATTGTCAATTTACTTAATGACCTTCAGAAAAAGAACGGCATGACCTATTTGTTTATTGCTCATGACTTAGCTATGGTAAAATATATTAGCGACCGTATTGGCGTTATGAAAGACGGGCGAATCCTGGAAATGGCACGGGCTGATGAATTGTATAATCATCCTCTCCATCCCTATACGATTTCCCTCCTTTCTGCATCGCCACTGACGGACCTCTTGGCTGAACGGAAACGCAAACAGATTCATTACGACCCGTCTGCGACGCAGTATGGGCCAGACGAACACCCGACGATGCACGAAATCAGTCCGGAACATTTCGTCTATTGCGTCGACCGCGAAGTCAAAGGGTATCAAGAAAAATTAGCCTAAAGGAGTAAGATAGATTGGAAAATATTTTTGCAACTACTGTAAAACAGGTCTTGCCTAAAGTCCTCAAATGGCGGCATTACTTGCACGAACATCCTGAATTATCGTATGAAGAATTTCAGACGACAGACTATTTAATCAAGCAAATCGAAGCTTTGCCGGGCGTGACCTATACGCGGCCTACACCGACCGGTGTCGTTGCCCGTCTTGTCTGCGATAATCCTGGTCCGACCATTGCCCTCCGCGGTGATATTGATGCGTTGCCAGTGACGGAATTGTGTGATCTGCCTTTTGCGTCGCAAGAAGCTGGAAAAATGCATGCGTGCGGTCACGATTCGCACGCAGCTATGCTTATGGGTGCCCTCTATACGCTCTATGCACATCGCCATGACCTGCGCGGCATCTTTGTCTTTCTCTTTCAGCCAGCAGAAGAAAAATTCCCTGGCGGCGCGAGAGCCTTCATTGAAAAGGGCGTTCTCGATGGCGTCGATGCCATTATTGGCCAACATACGGATCCAACTTTGCCGACTGGTGTGATTGCGACGAAGCCCGGTGCTATTTCTGCCAATTCCGATGTCTTTACCATTACGATTACCGGGCGCGGCGGTCATGCGTCACAGCCGCAGAATTGCCTTGACCCCTTGCCTGTAGGCGCACAAATCGTGACGGCTCTACAACAAGTCGTGTCGCGCCGCGTTGGTCCTACGGACTCGGCTGTCCTCAGTGTGACGACCTTCCATTGTGGTACAGCTGATAACATCATTGCCGATACGGCGACCATTCAAGGGACCGTGCGGACATTGACAGATGGCACGCATAATATGATAGAACAAGCCATTAAAGACATTGTACGGCAATATACAGAAGCCTTTGGCCTTACAGGTGACGTAAATTATGTCCGAGGCTATGCAGCAACGCTCAACACCCCGGCTTATGCGCACGCTGTGCTCAATGTTACTCGTGACCTCTACGGAGAAGATGATGCGCGCCTATCTAAGCTCGGTCTTGGGGGCGAAGATTTTGGCTTTTATTTACGAAAGGTACCGGGATGTTTCTATCATTTCGGTATTACACCGCAAGATGCAAAAGAATGGTATCCAAACCATAATGCTCGTTTCTACATCGATGAAGCATCGTTCCCAGTAGCTCTCAATGTTATGGTCAACAGTGCTGTGAAGTTCCAAGATATTGTCGAAGAAAATGCAACAGCATTGTAGTTTTGCCTTGACTATTATAGAAAAATATTCCATAATATAAGTACAAACGGATAAACATTTAGAATAGAAGCCCTCCTGATGGCCGTTAGGAGGGATTTCTTTTATATTTATTCAGTAATACAGTGTTGTTGGCTTGAATGGTGCAGGGATGGCATGAAAACGAGCAGCCCTGTCAAGGCCATGCAGGCAATGAAGCAAAAGCCAATAATCATGGCGAGATGAAATTTACTCATCATCGTCGGCATATATTCACCGAGAGAAACCATGATGGATAAGCCCAGGGAGCCACCGACAAAATGACTGACATTGACGAGGCCAGAAGCAACACCGGAAATTTCTGGCGTCGCTTCTTGAATCCCAAGACTCGTCAAAGGGCTCATGATAAAACCTTGGCCTAGGCCGGAGAGGATGAGCAAGGGCGTGACCATAAAGGCATAAGAACTTATACTCGTCAAGAAGAACGCGTCTACGAGGCTGGCTGCTAAGAACATGATGCTGAGGGCAATGACTTTCACTGGCCCTGCGGTCTTGGCCAAACGAGGCACGAGGACAGCTGCTACAAAGAGGGAAAGCGTCATCGGTATAAAGCCTAAGCCTGCTTGAAAGGGCGTAAAGCATAAGACGTGCTGTAAATACTCGGATAAGAGGAACCAAAAGCCCATCATGGCGCACATATAGAAGAGACGCATGACGCACGCACCGGTACGGATGGAACTAGCAAAGAGGGACAAGGGCATAATGGGCACAGTCGATTTTTTTCGTGATACACAAAGGTGACGAGTAAGATAAGAGCCGGTATGAGCCACGGCAGGACGTGGGCTGCACCGTTAATGGCATAGACGAAGGCAAAAATTCCTGTCACTGAGAGGAGAGTGCCGACCATGTCGAAAGGTTCATGCCGTTTCGGTGTGTACTGTAAGTATTTCAACGAAATAGCCAGCATGAGCAGCGTAACTGGGACGTTGACATAAAAGCCGACGCGCCACGACCAGACGTTGGCTAAAAAGCCACCCAGTACTAAGCCTACGCTTGAGCCTAGACCGGAAATGGAACTGTACCACGAAACGGCTTTCACTCGTTCTTCTCCTGTAAAAGTATCCATTAAGAGAGCCAAGGACGTTGGTGCGAGCATTGCTGCACTCACGCCTTGGACGACGCGGGCGACGAGCATAATAGAACCTGTCGTAGCAGCACCGGCTACAGCAGACGCTGCCCCAAAGAGGACTAGAGCCGTATTTAATACGCGCTTCCGTCCAAAGACATCACTTAATTTACCACTTAGTAAAATACACCCTCCAAAAGCTAAGACATAGGCATTTTGCACCCATGATAAGGTGACTTGTGTGAGCTGTAAATCAGCAGCAATTTTCGTTAACCCTGTAATGACGATGGAGCTGTCAATGGCAATGACACCGTAGCTTAATAAAATCAGTAAGAGAATACATTGTTTTCTTCTCGACATAATCCATACTCCTTTCACAATAGTTGCTTAGAGTATAGTCCTTTGCTACAATAATATAAAATACCTATTTATAATTAAAGTTCATAGAACAATCCTATGATAAACGGAGGAGACCATGGACATTCGGGCGTTGCGTTATTTTTTAGCTGTCGGCAGATTACAACATATTACGAAGGCTGCTGAATTTTTGCATATTTCCCAGCCGTCTTTATCAGTACAAATTCAAAACTTAGAAGCTGAATTAGGCAAACCTTTATTAAAACGGGAAAATCATCGCATTTCTCTTACAGCAGAAGGAGAACTATTGTGTAAGCGTGCTGAAGAAATCCTTAGTCTCGTCGACAAGACGACTCATGAAATACAGACGGCTGACGACTCTTTGAGCGGTGACATTACCATTGCTAGCGGTGAATCAGAAGCCATGGCCTTTGCTATGCAACAGGCAGCGACGTTACGGCACCAATATCCGCGGCTGGCGTGGCACTTTTTTAGTGGTGATGCTGTCGCTATTGGCGAGCGCATCGAACACGGACTTGTTGATTTTGGTGTCTTCTTAGAGCCTGTAGATGTGACGAAATACGAACGCTTACCTCTCGATACGTCTATGACTTGGGGGATTCTTATGGAGCAATCCAGCCCTTTAGCAAATCTCAATGCTATTCGTGATACGCACATGCAAGGATTGCCCCTCATCGTGCCGGAACGGTTCGAACTGCGCCGTCAATGCGTGAACTGGCTCCATCAAGACATATCGACCCTCCCCATTGTGGCGACGTACAATCTAATTCACTTAGCCATTCCGCTCGTAACGCATGGTTTTGGCTATGCCCTCGTCTTAGATAAACTCATTAACGTAGATAAGCATCCGACCCTTCGCTTCCGCCCTATTGAGCCAGCCATGACTGTACAAATTAGCTTAGTGTGGAAAAAATATCGCCCTTTATCGCGGCAGGCACAAGTCTTTTTAGACGCCTTGCGGCAAGCCTAATAGGTTTTGCTGAAACGAAAACGCCTCGCTCCATGTATGAATGGAATGAGGCGTTTTTATCTACCCTTAGCCTAAGATTTTTTGTAAATCTGCTTCTGGTGTGCTAATAGGGCTAATGTGGAATTTTTCCACTAAGAAGTTAAGAACATTGGGCGAAACGAACGCTGGCAAGCTTGGCCCGAGGTACATGTTCTGAATGCCTAAGTAGAGGAGCGTCAAGAGGATGCAGACTGCTTTTTGTTCGTACCACGAGAGGACGAGCGTTAAAGGCAAGTCGTTGACACCACATTTAAAGGCTTCTGCCAGGGCAACAGCTACTTTAATGGCACTGTATGCGTCGTTGCACTGGCCCATATCCATGAGACGGGGGAGCCCGCCAATAGTGCCGAGGTCGAGGTCGTTGAAGCGGTATTTGCCACAAGCAAGGGTCAAGACGACAGAATCTTTCGGAGTTTGTTTTACGAATTCTGTGTAGTAGTTACGGCCCGGTTTTGCACCGTCACAGCCGCCGACAAGGAAGAAGTGTTTAATTGCACCTGCTTTGACAGCGTCGATGACTGTATCTGCTACGGAAAGGACTGTGCCGTGACCAAAGCCGGTCATGACGGAATCGCCGCCGTTAATGCCTGTACGGTGCTGGTCTTCGCTGTAGCCGCCAAGAGCAATGGCTTTTTCAATAACTGGTGTAAAGTCTTTGTCTTCGCCAATGTGCGTAACGCCAGGGAAGGAGACTACTTCTGTCGTGAAAACATGGTCTTTATAAGACGGGCGAGGCGGCATAAGGCAGTTCGTCGTAAAGAGGAATGCTGCCGGTACGCCGTCAAATTCTTTTTGCTGATTTTGCCAAGCCGTACCGAAGTTGCCTTTTAAGTGGCTGTATTTTTTCAGTTCTGGGTACGCATGGGCCGGGAGCATTTCGCCGTGCGTGTAAACGTTGACTCCTTTGCCTTCTGTTTGTTTGAGGAGTAATTCTAAGTCTTTTAAATCATGGCCTGTGACGACGATAAATGGTCCTTTTTCAATCGTCAAGGAAACAGTCGTTGGAGCCGGTGTGCCGTATGCCGTCGTATTGGCTGTATCGAGCATTTCCATGCACGTAAAGTTCACTTTCCCTGTTTCAAGGACAATAGGGAGTAATTCGTCCATACCCCAGTCTTGTTTCAATGCGCTCAAGGCTTTGACGAAGAAGGCGTTAACTTCGTCGTTGCTGTAGCCGAGCATGAGTGCGTGGTATGCGTAGGCTGCAACGCCGCGGATACCGAAGAGGATGAGCGATTTTAAGGAGCGAATATCTTCGTGCGCTTCCCAGATGTGGCTCATATCATAGTCCGGGAGAACTTCCCCAACTAATTCTTTTTCGGCAGCGTGGATGCGGTCAATCATGGCCTGCACCGTAGCTGCATTGAAGTCGACGTTCGTAATGGTCGTAAAGAGAGCTTCGATGATGAGGCGTGTCGTTTTTGCCGACGGCGCATCAGGACAGGCTGCGCATAAGGAAATCAACGCACCTGTAATGTCATCTTGTAAATTCGCAACGTCGGCTGGTTTACCGCAAACACCGGCGCAGCCTTGGCAGCCTACGCCGCCAGCAGTTTGTTCACATTGAAAGCAAAACATATTTTTATTCATCCGTCATATCCTCCTAATGTATTATTTCTGTGGAAACACAACGACTAATTCCATTTTAAAATCTTCTACAGCAGCCACGGCGTGGGGCGTGTTGGCTGGCATGACGACGGTTTCACCAGTATTGATGATGTGTTCTACGCCGTCAATGGTCAATTTGCCTGTACCGTAGAGGGCTGTCACCATAGCATCGCCAGTGGACTCGTGTGTACTAATTTCTTCGCCCTTAGAAAAGGCAAATAAGGTCATGCTGACTGCCGCGTTTTGGGCGAGCGTACGGCTGACGATTTGGCCTGGCACAACCGTTACTAAATCAGCAAGGACAACAGCTTTTGCATGGTCAATATTTTTAATATATGTAGACATGAGACATACCCTCCTGTGTTGTAGTTTTGAGCACATCCATAGTATAGCAGGAGCTATAAAAAATAGCTGTTGGATTTACAACATATGCTATAATAAAAGAAATTTTTTCTATGAAGAGGAGCAGGAGCAGACTATGTATATTTGTATAGATATAGGCGGCACAGCGATTAAATACGCCTTGGCTAATGCTGCGGGAGAATTGCAAGCCGTGCAGGAAATGGCGACAGGTGCAGAAAAAGGGGCGGCTGAGATCGTAGCCCGTGTGGACCAGATTATTGCGTCGTTCCAAGGGCAGAACGTCGAAGGCGTGGCCATTTCTACAGCTGGTGTAGTCGATGCGGAGAAAGGGACGATTCTCTATGCCTTGCCAGCCGTCTTGCCGGGATATACGGGCTGGAACTGGAAAGACCATATAGAAGAGAAATTTCATGTGCCTTGTGCTGTCGAAAATGACGTAAATTGTGCGGCTTTAGGTGAATTATGGCGCGGTGCCGGACGAGGCTATGATTCGTTAGTGTGCGTCACGGTCGGTACGAGCATTGGCGGTGCCATTGTGGTAGATAAAAAAATCCTGCACGGTGCCTCACACAGTGCAGGAGAAATTGCCTTTATGGAAGTGCATGGCCAACAGCTCTATACGCTGGCGACGACGACACGCCTCGTTGCCGATGTAGCGCGCGCTAAAGGTGTAGAAGCGACGCTCAATGGGAAAGACGTCTTTGCCTTAGCGAAGCGTGGTGATGTGGCTGCGCAACAAGGTATCGATGCATTTACAAAACATTTAGCAGCAGGCCTTATAAATATGATGGCCTTGCTCAATCCGCCCCTTATCGTCCTCGGTGGCGGAATTATGGCGCAAGGTGAAGTGCTGCGGCCCTTGCTGGAGCGATATATTCGCCAAGGGACAGCACCGGCCTTATATGAACATACGAAGCTAGCCTTTGCGTCTTTAGGGAATCAAGCCGGTATGGTTGGGGCCCTCTATCATTTTTTGCAAGAACAAGACTAAGACCGCTGCGGTTTCGGCAAGGCTCCTTGCAAGTGCTGCCACATGAAGGCGATGAAGAAGCATACCATGACAGCTAGGACGACGAAGAAAATATAAGCATAGCCAATGTAACTCGACAATGCGCCTAAAGCGATAATGCCCAGGCTCGTGCCAATGTCCATCATGTTATAGAAGGTGGCACTGGCGTTACTGCGCCGTTCTGGTTGGACTGCATTAAAGAGCCACGTCATGAGAGCCGGCATAATGAGACCGCCGCCGAGGCCATAGAAAATCGACGAAATAAGGAGCGACGTCAGGTCATGGACCCAAAAGAGAACGAGTACGACGAAGAGGGTGTACGCAATCGTACCTGGTAAGACCACGTAAAAAGGCCCTTTCGAATCGTAGAGACGACCGCCAAAGGTTCGTGATAAAAAGACAAGAACTGTACCGACGACGAAGAAGAGACCGCTGCTCGGAATGTCCTGCGTATTGGCAAACATGGCGATGAACGTATTCGTACTGCCAAAAGCAAAGCCCCAGAGCATCGTAAAGAACGACGGAAAGCCTGTGCCTGCTTCGACGAAGCGATGCCAGAGAGATAATTTTAGTTTTGCTTGCTGCACGTGATGGACGACGTTGCTCTTACCCGTCGCATAGGTTGCAATGAGGGCTAATGACGGCGTAATTGTAGCTAGTAAAAAGAGAGCCGTACTGCCGTATCCTGTCAGCAAGGCCACACCTGCTGCCGGAGCGAAACCCATGGAAATCGTATTGCCCAGGCCAAAGAATCCGACCCCTTCACCGCGCCGTGACGGCGGAATAATATCGACTGCTAAAGCTGCGGCAAAGGTCGTCCCTAAGCCAAAGCCCAGCCCTTGGATGACGCGGCCAATGGTCAAGAGGGGAATAGACGTAATGAAGGGATAACTAATCGTCGCTGCTAGTGATAAGAGAATGCCTGCATAGAGACAGTTCTTCTTGCCCAAGCGATGGACTACGTCTTCTGTGAAAAAGCGAATGCCAATAGACGATAAACTAAAAATCCCGGCAATAATGCCGATTTCTGTGCCTGTTGCGCCGAGCGAAGCAACGTATAAGGGTAGCGTCGGCAAGAGACTATGGAAACTGACGAAAAAGAACCCGTTTGCCATCATAATGGCAATAAATTTTCTGGTCCAGAGAGCGGTTTGGGCCATGGAATACACATCCTTTATTTATAATAGTCACACAAAGACAAAACTTCCTGCATGATGCAGGAAGTTAGTTTTAATGTTTCAAATTGTCATTCATTTGCGAAATGGCTTTTAACATGGTCTTTAATTGCTTTTCCGACAAACCGTCTAAGGCTTTTTCGCGATGAGCCTGGACAGTGGCTGCTAAAGTCGGGAATAACTCTTCCCCAGCGGGTGTTAAGGAAATGTATTTTTCCCGTTTATCTTTGAGGGACGATTTGCTGACGAGCCCTTTCTTTTCCATTTTGCTGAGAGTTTTCGAAATAGCAGCCGGTTCGATTTCCAGAGCCTGGGCGATTTCGGACTGGAGCATGTGGTCGTGATGAGTTAAGTAATTGAGCACTGCCCATTCAGAACTATAAATGCCAGCAGGACTAATATTATCGTTTAAAGTTTTCGTAAATAACCGCATCATAACGTAGAGGCGGTGAATGAGTATATCATCATCAAAGGTTTTTTCTTTTTTGGCCATAATGTCATACCTCTTTCGGAAAAATAAGGAAAGTATATGATTAATGCGTTAAGTATATACAACATGTTATACTATACGGGGAAATGGCCAGACTGTCAAGACTTCAGGATAAAATTATGGCCTTATGATTCTTCGATTTCTCGTTTCTTTACAGGAACGGGATGGAAAAAATACTGTCCTAAGAACGCGCCTAAGAAGAGAACCATGACTGCGAAAATCACATAAAACATGGTTATGTAGCCAACGACTCCGGCCACCGAGCCAAGAATCATAATGCCGCCGCTCGTCCCAGTATCTAAGGTGTTGTAATAGGTCGCACTAGCGTTGCTGCGCCGTTCTGGCCGGACCGAGTTAAAGAGCCACGTCATCAGAGACGGCATAATCAGGCCAGCCCCTGTACCATACAAGACTGCACTGACCATGAGCAGGGCAAAACTCGTAGCTTGCGTAATGACGAACGTTGCCATTGTATACGAAAGAATCCCTGGGAAGAGAATCCAGAAAGGCCCTTTCGTATCGTAAATACGACCGCCAAAGGTTCGGGTCAGAAAAATAAAGATTGTGCCAACGACAAAGAAGAGACCAGCGTTTTCAATGTGCGCTTCTTGGGCCATGAGAACAATAAAGGTATTTACACCACCATAAGAGAAGCCAAAGAGCATCGTAAAGAACGCAGGAAAGGCCGTCCCTTTTTCGAAAAAACGGCTTAACAGGAACACATGGACTTTTTCATGCAAGGGCTGTGTATGGGCTGGCGTACCGCTAGATGCTGCACTGACGATGGAAAGAGCGGCGACGGCAATCGAAAAGGTGAAGAGATAATTTGCATTAAAATCTGTCAACAAGAGTACCCCTAAGGCTGGCGCACTGCCCATAGCGACAGTACTGCCGAGGCCGAAATAGCCAACGCCTTCACCACGGCGCGATGCTGGGATAATGTCAACCGCTAAGGCTGCTGCAAAAGTCGTGCCCAGACCAAAGCCAAAGCCTTGGATAATGCGCGCTGCGACGAGCATTTGTAACGACGTAAAGATGGTAAAACTAAAGGTTGCCAAAATCGTTAAGAGAATCCCTGCATAAAGACACTTTTTCTTACCAAATTTGCGGACTACATCGTCTGTAAATAAACGAATGAAAATGGCTGAAATCCCGAAGATGCCCGTAATGATACCGACAGCACTGCCAGAAGCCCCGAGGGAGGCGACGTACATAGGCAGGGTTGGCAATAAAGCATGAAAACTACTAAAGAGCAAGCCGTTGGCAATGACAATCATCACAAATTGCTTGGTCCAAAGGGGAGTACGTGACATGAAATCAAGTCCTTTCTGATCATAACTAGTTAATTAAAATACACTATATATTTTCCTAGTTCAATACAAGAGTAATGTCTATACTATAGGAGAAAACGTGCAGACTGTCAAGGCATGGATATAAAAATCATCTTGCGTAATACGGCGTTGTACGATAAGATAAAGAAAAAGATGTTGCATAAAGGAGATATAAAACATGGAAGAAAACAAAGTATACGCTATTTTTAAGACCAACCGTGGCGACTTTACGGTTGAATTATTTCCGGACAAAGCACCGATTACGGTAGAAAACTTCAAAAAACTCGCAGAATCTGGTTTCTATGACGGCACTATTTTCCACCGCATTATTGCGCAGTTCATGATTCAAGGCGGCGACCCGACCGGTACAGGCTGCGGCGGCTCGGAACAGACTATTCCCGATGAATTTGATTCGTCCTTAACCTTTGCAGAACCGGGCATCCTCGCTATGGCTAATGCTGGCCCGAACACAGGGAGTTCCCAGTTCTTCGTGACTGTCGTACCGACACCGTGGCTCCAGAACCATCACACTATTTTCGGCAAAGTCGTCAAAGATTATGATGTTGTCGAAAAACTCAGCAATGTACAGACTGACCATAGAGACAAACCGTTGCATGACGTCGTTTTAGATACGGTTGAAATTACGACGGCTTTATAAAAAATGACATATTATACGTATATAGTGGAATGTGCAGACCACTCGCTGTATACGGGCTGGACTCTTGATGTCCCCAAACGCGTAGCGACACATAACGCTGGCCGTGGTGCCAAATACACCCGGTCCCGGCGGCCTGTGTCGCTTGTTTGGTTTGAAGGGTTTGCGACGAAGCACGAAGCCATGCACTGGGAATGGCAAATCAAGCAGTGGCCGCGGCCGAAAAAAGAAGCCTTGTATAAGAGTGGTATACGCCCTACTATCCTTGACTTGACGTAACTCCAACGTTGTAAAATACGCATAGAGGCAGTACAATAGAGTATAGCAATATGTTGAGAAACTATGTCATTCAGAGGGGGCGGCAAGATGATAAACAGGAAGACAATTGTAACGGCACTAGTCGCCACCTGTATCGTCGGGACGGCCTGGTGGGCTGGCGTGCGCTCCCGATCGGTTGATGACGATGTAGTCGCTCCGCCCATGGAACAAGCCAAACAGATTTATCTCGATAGAGAACCACCGGAACCCTTTGCAGAGCAGCCTGTCGTCACAACCCATTACACGGCGGAGCATCCAGCTGTAGGTCATCCTGTATTGCGCTGGAGCCGCATTGATGGAGCCGTCATGTACGACGTGCAAATCTTGACGAAAGAACAGCTTCTCAATTCTGACGGCTCTATTGCCGAGGAACATTACAAACCAGTCATGCCGATTCAGCGTGTCTATACGGACGGCTGCGAATTGGCCTTGCCTCAAAGCTTTACAGGCCATGTCTTCTATTGGCGCGTCCGCGGTATGGGCCTCAAAGGACAAGCAGTCAGTAAATTTTCTGCTTTAGAAGAGGCTCACGTCGATATTTACGTGCCAACCACAGAAAAGCCGACTCTCCTTTCAGTGTACAACAACAGCAATGGCCACGTCTTGCTCTACCCGGTCTACGATTGGTTTGCTGTGCCCGGTGCGGCATCGTATGAAGTAGAAGTACTCGATGATGTCCCAGAAAATCCAAATGGCATTGCTCCGTCTATCCATCGCATTGCGTCCTTTATGTCTCAGTATTCGCAGCAATATGATGATACGCCGCGCTATGGGACTAAGCCCTTTTACTGGCGTGTCCGTGCTCTCGACGGAGCAGGCAACCCACTCGGTGTTTACTCCGATGCTCAGCCCTTTGTGACCAATCCTGATGATAACCACAGCGTTGCTATTTATGGCGACAGTATCAGTCATGGTGGTGGCAGTATTTCCTATTCACCGACGGACTGGGAATTTAGTTACGCCCATTACTTAACGTTTCTAACGATTAATTTATCTCATAGCGGTGATACGAGTGCGACGACGAACGACCGCTTTGAAGCCGATGTCTTGCCCTTTCATCCGAAATATCTCATTATTCTCATGGGCTCTAACAGCCTCCGCGAAGGCACACCGGCAACGGATGTCATTGCTGATATGGAGAGCGTCAAAGAAAAATGCTTGGACCACGGTATCTATCCTGTGTTACTCACAGTGCCGCCAGTTAATCCTGATAATATTGAAAAAGCATGGCACATGCCAACCGTTTGGGATTGGCAAAGCCAAATTGCCATGGTCAACGCCTATATTGAAGGGCAAGTCCATATTGATATTACGCCCGGTCTGGCAGATGAACAGGGCTATTTACGGACGGACCTTGCGCTTGATGGTTTGCACTTAGATCCACCGGGTAAAGCTATGATGGGAGCTGCTATCAACGCTGCTTGGCCTGCTATCCTGTCCTTGCCGCCGTCGGCGTGGGAAGAATAAAGAGCGCATCTGTACATTTTATGGTACAATACATACATCAAGGCTCACAAGGAGGTTTGTATGGAACATATCGATTGGATGGACGTGGCGCAATATCTTTATATTACTGATGAAGGACTAGGACACTTTTCAAAGCAATTTACAGGGGCTTTAGAAGACGTACTGGCTGGCAAGGAGTCGTCTCTTTCGGCTGTGCCGTCCTATTTAGGCTTGCCTACAGGCAAAGAAGAAGGAACCTATTTAGCACTCGATTTTGGCGGGACGAACGTGCGCGTTTCGAAAATTCGTTTATTAGGCAACCATTGTTTTCTCATAGATAAGCAAATTAGCAAACCTCTGCGCGTACCTGGGCAATATGATTACATGGCTGCCGGGACGACAGGTGAAGAACTATTCGATTTCATTGCTAAACTCGTTGGCCAAGTTGCTGGCGGTAATCGGCCCTATGCCTTAGGACACACCTTTTCCTTTGCTGTGACCCAAGACGATGTGCACGATGCGCGCCTCGTCGAATGGTCGAAAGAAATGGCTGTCCAAGGTGTAGAAGGAGAATACGTCAACGCCCTCTTAGGCCAGGCACTTGCGCGCCAAGGGCTTGGCAATATTCGGCTTGTAGCGTTATTAAACGATACGACAGCAGCACTCTTAGCGTCGGCCTATCAGCATACACCGGCCAATATTGGCATCATTTGCGGTACAGGCTTTAACATTTGCTATTATGAACCGTCGCGGCAAATGATTCTGATTTTAGAAGCAGGCAATTACGATGGTGCGTCGCGCTCTAAGTGGGATGAAGTCGTAGACCAACAGTCACAAAAGCCAGGCTATCATCAGTTAGAAAAACTCATTAGTGGTGCGTACTTGAGTGAAATTTATCGGCAAACGGTCATGACTTACTACAAGACAGACGATGTGCCGCACTTTACGACGCGCGACATGAATCGGATTGTAGGCACAGAAAATATCAAAGAAGGACGGCTCATTATGAGCTGCCTTTGGAATCGTATCGTAGCTCCTGAAGACGTGCGTCCACTGCGCAATATTGGTGCGGCTATTTTCGTGCGGTCTGCCCAGATTTGCGGTGCTGCTGTCTATGCCGTGCTCCATCATCTCTATCCAGATGGCAAAGTGCCGGCCCAGACTATTGCCGTTGAAGGGAGTGTGCTCGAACACGTGCGCGGTGGCCTCTTTATGATGGAAGATGCCCTTCGTGCGAGCCAGGCAAGTTACGGCTTTAGCCGTACCGAATCAGTTCTTGCTGAACCTGCTATCGTCAAGAATGGCCCTTCTGTAGGTGCAGCTATTGCAGCAGCTATGGTGACGGCAAACCAATAACCCTATATCTACTACGTCGACGTGCTTAAGCGTCGGCGTTTTTTATTAAAAAAGAAGGGCCTCTATTCTAGTTTGGCCGTGTTTTATGATATAATATACTATCATACTGCGTGACAGGTGGAGCTATGCTGCAAATCGACAAAACGAAGAAAAAAGCGTATTACGTACAAATTTATGAATACTATCGCCGCGAAGTAGAAGAAGGCCGCATGCCTACAGGTATGAAGATGCCTTCTGTACGGGAGCTGTCGCAGACCATTAACGTCAGCAAAATGACCATTGAAAAGGCCTACTACCAGCTGGCCAGTGAAGGCTATATTATTCGGCGGACGAAAGCGCGCTACGAAATCGCCTTTGCCGGTAAAAAAGCAGCGAGCCATCCCATGACGTCACCGCCAACGTGGCAAAAGCCCGTGTATCCGGTGTATCGTTATGATTTTGGCAGCGGCGATATGGACATGGAGCATTTCCCCCTCGACACGTGGCGTAAATATATGAACCGCGTCTTATCAGAGCCTGATTATCTCCGCGCTTGCAATGATGAACAAGGTGTGCCGGACTTACGCGAGGCCTTGAGCCAATACGTGTATGAAACGCGCGGTGTCCATGCAGCACCGGAAAACATCATTGTCGGTGCCGGTACAGCTGCCTTGCTCGGTGTCTTGACGACGATTCTCCGCGATGACTGGAAGACTATTGCCGTAGAAAATCCGGGCTTTCGCCTGGGCCGCGAATTATTCCGCAGTGCAGGCTACAATATCGTGCCTATTTCGATGGTCCACGATGTCATGGATGTAGCCGCCTTAGAGCAAAGCGGCGTGTGTCTGGTCTACGTCAGTCCGTCCCATCAATTCCCGACGGGGACGGTCATGCCTGCCGGCGTGCGGCACCGCTTGCTCCAGTGGGCTGAAGAAAAGCAAGGCCTGATCATTGAAGACGATTACGACAGCGAACTGCGTTACTATGGCCGCCCTGTACCGGCTTTGCAAGGTCTAGATCAACGGGGCCGCGTCATTTACATGGGAGCCTTGTCGAAGGTCTTGCCCTTTTTTGTGCGCTTAAGCTACATGGTGTTGCCGCCAGTCTTAATGGAGCGGTATAATGAACAGCGCAGCCTCTTTCGGCAAAGCGCGTCCGTACCGGAGCAATGCGTCTTAGCCACGTACATCCAAAGAGGCGAATTGAAGCGGCAAGTACGGCGTTTGCGCAAAGATTACCAAGAAAAAGGCGAAGTCATGCAAGAATTACTGCGCCGGGCTTTTGGTGAGGCTATTTCCGTGAGCCGTATCGTCTCCGGGGTCTACTGCCATATTACACTGCGCAGTCCCTATTCAGCACAAGAATTACGCCGACGGGCCGAAGAAAAGGGGTGCCGTGTCCTTTCGATGCAGTCTTTTTATGAAACTCCAGGGACAGCAGAAACGAAAGAGTTTCTCTTATCCTTTTCTAAAATACGAATACATGAATTACGCCATGCCGTAGCGGCGTTACGCGACGCTTGGACGGAGAAAGAAGGTTAAAATGGCACAACGTTTACGCTTTATTCATTGTGGTGATTTGCATTTAGGCAGTCCTTTTAAAGATATTGCTATGCTCGATGATAGATGGCAGCGCATTGTCGGTAAAGCTCCTATGCGAGCGTTTCAAAAAATCGTCCAACTGGCTATCGAAAAAGAAGTCCACGCCGTCCTCATTACAGGCGATGTCTATACGAGTGCAGAACACAATTTAACAGCCCAGCTCGATTACGTGCGGCTCTTACATAAATTGGCACAACATCATATTGAAGTCTATGCCGTCCTTGGCAACCATGACCCTTTAGAAGCATGGCAGGCGAAGATTCCCTTTCCGCCGAACGTCCATATTTTCAGTACGGAAGAAGTAGAACGCTTCCCCTTGACTGTAGATGGGCAAGAAGTAGCTGCTGTCTACGGCCAAAGTTACGCCAAACAAGAAGAACGGGAAAACTTAGCCTGGAAATTTGCCCGCAAAGCTGGCGACACCTTTGCCATTGGCATGCTCCACACGCAAGTCGGCAACACACAATCGACGTACGCACCGTGTACGCTCCAAGATTTAAAAGAAGCCGGTATGGATTACTGGGCTCTCGGTCATGTCCATCAGCACCAGATGTTGTGTGAAAAGCCGTACATCATCTATGCTGGCAATCCTCAAGGTCTGGACTGCACGGAAACGGGCGAACGAGGCTGTTATTACGTCGAAGTCGGCCCATACGGCACGACGGATATTCAATTCATCGACACGAGTATCGTCCGCTGGGAAAGCGTTGAAATCCCCATTGATTCTCTCGAATCAGTCTCGGAATTACGCGAAGCCGTGCGGTTGGCAAAAGAAAAAATCCGTCGTGACATTGCAAAACCGACGTTCTTAACGGTCAATTTCACAGGCGCAGGCAGCCTCTATCAGGTTATTAATAACCCGGAAGCCACGCAGTACTGGATTGATAGTTGGCGCGAAGAAGAACAAGGGAAATACGCCTTCGTCATGGTCGAACGGATTCGCAATATGGCACGGCCGAAAATCAATTTAGCAGAACGAAGCAAATTACCGGATACAGTCGGTGATTATCTCAATATTTCTGATCAAATTGATTCGCTCAGTGACGAAGAAAAACGCAAAGCCTTGCGGGAAATCTTACAGCAACGCCCTGAATTTGAACGGCTTGGTGCTTATGGCCGGACGATTTCTGATGCACGTCTTTTAGAAGCCTTTGAAAAAGCCAAATGGCTGGGCATGCAGAAATTGCTGGAACATAAAAGAGGATAAGACGAATGAAAATTATAAATATGCATTTAGATGACTTTGGCATCTATCATAATGTTTCGTGGCAGCCTCCGGAATCGGGGCTGATTGTCATGCATGGCAACAATGAAAGCGGTAAGACGACGCTCATGAAATACGTTCGCTCCATGTTCTTTGGCTATCTCCGCGGCGATTGGCGCGGCTACTTTGGGCACATGGACATTCGCCGTGAAGACGGCCATGAATATACGATTTACCGCAATGAAAAAGAATCTTATCTAACTGATGGCGATGAAAAAATCTTGGAAGAGCCAGCTGATTTATGGTGGCATAGTTTAGACCGGCAAACGTACGACAAGATTTTTGCCATGGGTCTGGAAGATTTACAAGGCTTTAAAATCTTGTCGAATGAAGAAGTGCGGAGCCATTTCTTTAGCATGGAAAGTGGTGTACGCATTGGCATGACCCGGCAAGACTTGGCGAAAACCATGGGCGAACTCCTCGTCGCTTCGTCTCAAGGGAAAAAGCCCATTAATGCCCTCTTAAATGAACAAAAGGAATTTGATGCGAAAATCCGCGGTCTTGCCTATGATGAACAAGAATTTGCTGATTTGCAGACGAAAGAACGGTCGACACACGAAGTCGAAAACCGCATTCGCTTGGAAATTGAAGAAACGAAACAGCAAATCGAACGGATTTCGATGCCCATTGCTGCGTGGGATGTGTATAAACGAGGCCAAGATGCGTTGAAACAGATGCAGACTTTAGCAGATGTGGCCCAATTCCCTGTGGATGGGGCCCAGCAGTGGAGCGAATTAGAAACGCAAATCAAAGACATTAACCGCCAAATCAAAGCCCTTGAAGAAACGGCTCGCACAGGCCCGGCCTTTCAAGAAGAATGGAAGCGGTGGCTCGTCGACGGCCAGAGCCTGGATGACATGTACCAGCACGTCATGCCGTGGAAACAAGGCCTCGAAGAGTTAGCTGCCCATAAAGACGAAGAAATGGATTGGCAATTTGAACAGAATAAACACGTCGAATCGTTGAAGCCTTATCTAGAAGGCGAAGCCGTGCCGGAAACAGTAGACTGGCAGCGCGGTATTTCCTTAGCCGACGATTTACAGCGGTATACGCAAGAACTGGAAAAGTGGCAAGCGTCTAAGCCGAAGAATGTATCGTCTTTACCGGACACAGACGGGGAAGAACCAGAACGGACGCAAGCAGAATGGGAAGCCATTGGCAAAGCCGTTGCAGACATTCAAAATACGCTCATGGAACGGCAAAAAGTACAAGAACAATTGGCGTGGCTCGAAAACGAACCGGTCAATTCGTCTCATGGCTTCTTGTATTTATCCATTCTCTTCTTCATTGGTGCGGCAGCCTTATTGTGGCTCGTCTTTGACCAAAACTTTGATTTAGCCATCGGCATTGGCGGTGCTGTTGCCTGTGCCGTTGTCGGTGTCATTTGCTACATCAAGCAAGGTGTTGGTGCCGACCGGGTGCCGAAAAAAATCGATGAACTCCAAGGGCAATTAGCGGTCATTCAAGCTCGTTTGGAAGACGGTGCTGAAGGGGCGAAAATCGATTTATCTGTTACCGAATCGAACGCTGTGTGGTCGAAAAAGCTGGATGAAGTCCGCAAAGCCTACCTGGACTGGAAGACCGCAGAAAGCAAGAATGCTTGGGAAAAAGAACAGAAAGTAATGTACGATGCCCTCTATGGCAAGTGGGAAGCAGCCGGTAAAAGCTGGAAGGATAAAATGCAAGCATGCCAAGCCGCGTGGAAAGCATGGCAGCAGACGACGGGCTTTACGAAAGTAAAAGCGAGTGACGCTAAGACTGTGAAAGAAATTTGGGATGCTTGGCAGACCGTTACGGCAACGCTCACGCAATGGCAGCAGCGGAAAGAAACCTTAGTCCGCCAGATTACAGTATGGCATGACACGGCAGAACAACTCTTCCGTGAAGTGGGCGTAACCTTGCCGAGTACGCCGGAAAACGCAGAAAAGGTCTATAAGCAGTGGCAAGACATTCGCGTCCAAGCGGAAGTGGCGAAAGAACAAGACAAACAAGAATCGCAGCGTCGCGACCAAATTGCCCAGCGCAAACGGGACCGGGATATGAAAGAACAGAATCAGCATTTACTCCTGACTAAAACTGGCGCGCAAACAGCTGGCGAGTTCCGCAGTAAGCTCCTCAAATTCCGTCAATTCCAGCAGTATAAAGAAGTCTTTGACCAGTCCGAAGCCCATCTCCGCTTGATTGCCAAGAATCCGAAGAATCTGGTCGAACTGCGCCATGAACTCAAGATTCACAACATCAAAAACTGGACTGAAGAACGGGAGTACTACGAAAAGAAAATTGCTGATGCTGAAAAGAAACGCAACGAAGTTGCTGAAAAGCGGGGCAGTATCATTGAACGGCTGAGCCAAATGGCCAAGAGCAATGAATACAGCAAACTCCTCCAAGAAAAGCAAAACCGCAAGGCTGAACTAGATACGAAAGTCAACGATTGGCTGACCTATGTCTTTGCGCAGTACATGCTCGGCGAAGCCCAGACGTACTACGAAAAAGTACGCCAGCCTGTAGTCATTCGCACGGCGAGCGAGTACTTACACCGTATGACGCAAGGACGGTATACGCTGCAAGCCAGCTTTGACGGCAAAGAGCTCTACGCTGTGGACAGCTCGCAGCGGCGCATTCCGGAAAAGCAGTGGAGCAGCGGCCTTGGTGACCAAGTGTATTTGGCTATCCGCATTAGTTTAGCTGTAGCCTTTTCCAAACAAATCGAACCGATGCCGATTATTCTCGACGATATTCTCGTACGCTTTGATGAACAACGGCAAAAAGAAGCAGTCCAATTCTTGGCGAGCCTCGGCAAAAAAGAACAGGTCTTCCTCTTTACGTGTTCGAAGGCTACGCGCGATATTGCTGCTGCAGTCCAGCAAGAACTGGCCGGTGAAACCGATACGGTTCATCTCTACACCATTTCCCAAGGAACCATTGCAGAAGGATAATTAAAAAAATATATTGCCAACCCTTCGTTTTTGTCATATAATAAGGCCATGAAAATTGGAGCACTGCTCCAAGAAAAGTGAATACACATATGGCAATGAAGCCTGCCAAGACACGCGTCTTGGCAGGCTTTTTTTGTTAGGGGGAGATGTTGAAAATGGAAGTTACGTCGTCAAAGGTACAAGCAAAAGCTGTACCGGAAAAGAAAGAAAATCTATCACGTGTATTAAAGCCTGTTCATTTATGGGCCTTAGCCGTAGGTCTCGTCATTTCAGGGAACTACTTCGGCTGGAGTTATGGCATGGAAAAGGGCGGTGCCTTGGGATTGGCTGTTGCCTTGATTCCGGTCACGATTTTCTATGTTACTTTTATTTTGTCGTACTCTGAATTAGCTACGGCTATTCCGCAAGCTGGCGGCCCGTCGGCCTATGCTCGTCGTGCGCTCGGTAAATTCGGCGGCTATTTAAACGGTATTTCGTGTTTAATTGAATTCGTCTTTGCGCCACCAGCTATTGCCTTGGCTGTTGGTGGCTATGTGCATGCTATTTTCCCGGGTATTAGCGTCATGGTTGCCACGGTTATTGCATTCTTGCTCTTTATTTTTGTCAATTATTTAGGCATGAAAGTGTCGGCAACCTTCGAATTAGCTGTGACCGTCGTCGCTTTAGTGGGATTAGTCCTGTACTGGCTCTTAGCGGCACCGCATTTTGAATTGTCCCGTTTAATGGCACAGCCTTATTTCCCGAACGGTGTCCAAGGGATTATGGCTGCTGTTCCTTTTGCCATTTGGTTCTACTTAGCCATTGAAGGCGGCGCGATGAGTGCCGAAGAAATGGTGGATCCACAGCACGATATTCCGAAAGGTTTCTTGAGTGGTATGGGGACGCTCCTCGTCATGGCAGTCCTCACCTTGGTCATGACTGCTGGTGTTGCTGATATTTCTGTCGTCGATAACGTCGATTTCCCCTTGCCTATGGCTTTGAGCACGGTCTATGGTGCTGGGTCCCTTCCTGTTATTTTAATGAGTATTATCGGCCTCTTTGGCTTAGTCGCTTCTTTAAATGGTATTATCATTGGCTATTCCCGTCAGACCTACGCCCTTGCACGGAGCGGTTATTTACCGAAATTCTTAGCAAATCTCAGCCCTACACACCGCACACCGTTCTGGGCTTTGTTATTACCGGGCATCGTTTGCTTAGGTACAGCTCTTACGGGCCTTACGGATGTAGTCATTACGATTGCTGCTTTTGGTTCGGTCGTCATGTACATTATCAGCTTGATTAGCTTATTCGTCCTGCGCATTAAAGAACCGAAAATGCCGCGGCCTTTCAAAGTTTCTTATCCTGTCGTCCCGGCGATTAGCCTCGTTATGGCTGTATTCTGCTTTATTAGTTTCTTCATGGCATCCTTTGATGTCGTACCCTATGCGATTGGTGTATACGTCGTAGCCTTGGCGTACTACTTCATTTGGGGCAATAAACATATTCGTCCTTTTGCTGATGAATTTGGTTCCTTAAATGACCTTGATAAATAATGGAGATGAATGGGTATGGCTAAGAGTCTCCTCAGTGTAGGCATTGATTTAGGGACGAGTACGACGCAGCTTATTTTCAGCCGTATTTACTTAGTCGATGCGTCTATGTGCGCTGTGCCTAATGTAAAGATTGCGAAGAAAGAAATTTTGTATCGCAGTGCCATTTACTTTACGCCTCTTGTGAGTTCTACAGAAATCGATTTGCCTGCTGTAGAAAAAATCTTGCAAGAAGAATACAAAAAAGCAGGTGTCGCGAAAGAAGATATTGAAACAGGGGCTATCATCATTACGGGCGAAACGGCGCGCAAAGAAAATGCCGCTTCTGTCCTCTCGGCACTCTCATCCTTTGCAGGTGACTTCGTCGTGGCGACAGCTGGTCCTGATTTAGAAGCGGTCTTAGCTGGCTACGGTGCTGGTGCTGCAGAACGGTCGAAGCATACGAATGGTGCAGTCGTCAACTTCGATATTGGCGGCGGCACGACCAATGCCGCTGTCTTTGCGAATGGACAAGTTACAAAGACCTTTGCCTTAGATATTGGGGGTCGCCTCATTCGCCTAGACAAGGCCTATACGGTGACGTACATTTCGCCGCGTATTCAGCCGCTCTTACAAGAATTAGGAATTTCCTTACAAGTCGGGCAGGGCGTAGACCTTGCTGTGTTGCAACAGGTAACCGATGCCTTTGCCCAAGTCTTGTGGAAAATGTATCATGGACAGGCTCTTACGGCTGGCGAAGGGGCTCTTGGGATTACACCGTTACCGTCGCAGCTGGACTGCGTTGATGTGACCTTTTCCGGTGGTGTTGCGTCGTGCGTGTATGCTGCGCAGGAGGTTACGACCTTAGCAGATGTCACAACCTATGGGGATATAGGCCCTCTCTTAGGGCAGTCTATTCGGCAGCGTTTCTTTGCACAGACGACGATGGTGCCTCCAGTAGAAACGATTCGCGCTACCGTCATCGGTGCAGGCAATCATTCCTTACATATCAGTGGCAGTACCGTCTATATTGATGAAACGGTCTTGCCTTTGAAAAACATTCCTGTCGTCTACGGCGAAGGATTAGATGCTACGGACATTGCCACACAAATGGCTTTGTTTCCACAAGACATGGTTGCCATTTCCTTAGTTGGGAAACGGTCGCCGTCGTATACGGAAATCAAAGCCTTAGCTACGCTGTTACACGATGCGGTCCAGGCCTATGTCCAACGCGAAAAAATCATCGTCATCTTGCTGGAGGCCGATGTTGCCAAAGCCTTGGGCATGACGCTGCAGCAACTATTGCCGCAGACGACGGTCATTTGTCTGGACAACATCCACGCCCGGAGCGGTGATTACATCGACATTGGTAAACCTGTGAGCAACGTCGTTCCGGTCGTCGTAAAGACCTTGATTTTTAAAGCCTAAAGAAATATGAGGTGTTTGGCGTGAAATTAAAAACGAGTTTGTTTGGAAATATATATGCCTTTCGGGATGTAAAAGATGTCCTCGCCAAGGCAAACGAAGAAAAATCCGGTGATATTCTGGCCGGTGTAGCCGCAAAAAACGGAACCGAACGGATTGCAGCGAAAGTCGTCTTAGCCAATATGACACTCAACGACATTCGTAATAACCCTGTCGTACCCTATGAAGAAGACGATATTACACGCAGTGACCAAGATGCCGTCGATGAAGCAGTCTTTAGTAAAATCAAAGGCATGACGGTTGGAGAATTTCGGGAATTTATTCTCCGCGAATCGCCAGAAACATTGGCCTCCATTCGTCCGGGCCTAACTGCTGAAATCGTCGCAGCTGCAGCTAAGCTCATGAGTAATCTCGACCTCGTAACAGCTGCGAAAAAACTGCCTGTTACGGCGACATGTAATACGACTATTGGCCTTCCTGGGACGCTTTCGTCACGGCTCCAGCCGAACCATTCGACTGATGCTATCGATGGGATTATGGCTTCCGTCATGGATGGCATGAGCTATGGCGTTGGCGATGCTGTCATTGGCCTCAATCCGGCTATTGATTCGATTGATAATATTTCTATGATTTTAAAGAAATTCAAAGAATTTATGGTCAAATGGCAGATTCCTACACAGAACTGCGTCTTAGCCCACGTGACGACACAAATGAGAATCCTTGAAACGACCGATACGCCGATGGACTTAATGTTCCAAAGTTTGGCAGGCTCCCAGAAGGCAAGTAATGCCTTTGGTATTGACGTAGCCCTCATGGACGAAGCCTATGCACTGATGAAAGAAAAGAAGAGCTCTACAGGCGATAACTTCATGTATTTTGAAACAGGCCAAGGGTCAGAACTTTCGTCAGACGGCAACAACGGTGCCGATCAAGTAACGATGGAAGCGCGGTGCTATGCCTTTGCCAAACGGTATCATCCGTTCCTGGTCAATACAGTCGTTGGCTTCATTGGGCCAGAATATCTCTACGATGGCAAGCAAATGATTCGCGCTGGCTTAGAAGACCATTTTATGGGTAAACTGACAGGCATTCCCATGGGCGCAGATATTTGCTATACGAACCACATGAAAGCGGACTAGAATGATTTAGAAAATCTCGGTATGATGCTGACCATGGCCGATTGCAACTACATTATGGGGATTCCGGCTGGCGATGATGTTATGCTCATGTATCAGACGAGCAGCTATCACGATGTCAACGCCTTGCGCGCTCTCAGTCATAAGAAACCTATTGCGTCCTTTAATAAACGTATGGAAGAATTAGGCATTTTAGACGACGGTCATTTGACGGCAAAAGCTGGCGACCCGTCAATTTTTATGAAATGAGGTGAAACCATGAGTGATATAATCGAAGATATTTGCGCACCAGCCGAAAAGCAAGCCGTCCTCGTCGATAACCCTATTAGCCAGGCCTTTGATGAACGGCTGCGGACCATGACGAACGCCCGTATTTGTATCGGTCATGCTGGTGATAGATTTAAAACGGAAACGCTCTTGCAATTTCGTGCAGACCACGCCATTGCTATGGATGCAGTTTGGTCGTCTGTGGATGAGTCCTTAATTGATCGACTGGGCTTCTTTAAAGTCCAGACCATGGTCCATGATAAAGAAGAATACATTCGCCGTCCTGATTTAGGCCGTATGTTCTCAGACGAAACCATCGCTAAGATAAAAGCGCACTGCATCCCTAATCCGGATGTCCAAATCATTGCAGCTGACGGCCTTAGTTCGTACGCCATTAACGCCAATCTTGAAGATATTTACGGCATCCTCTACGATGGCTTGACGGCGAAAGGCTATAAACTAGGCACGCCGATTTTCGTCAAATACAGCCGCGTAGCCACAGAAGACAAAATCAGTGAAGCCCTTAATGCCAAAGTCGTCATCCAGCTCATTGGCGAACGGCCGGGCCTTGCTACAGGCGAAAGCATGAGTTGCTATATGGCCTATGAAGCAAGCAGTAAAAAGACAGAAGCTCAACGGACTGTCGTTTCTAACATTCACCGCCAAGGCATCCCGCCTGTCGAAGCAGGGGCGCAAATCATCCATTTAACGGACATTTTGATGCGCGAAAAGAAGAGCGGTACCGATTTGAAATTATAATTTCATATACACAAAGAGAACCCCAAGGGCTATTGCGCTGCAGTCCTTGGGGTTCCGTTTTATCCTACTTTTGAATTAATATAAGGATTTGTAAATCTGGTATACATCGTCAGCTGTTAAGGGAACGAAGTTGTTTGCCATGAGACGGCCTTGGTTTTCCATGACAGAATCGGTAAATTCTTGTAAATCTGCTTCGGTTACGCCGTATTCGTGGAGGGCTTTCTTCGGCAAGACGACATTTAAGAGATTTTCTAATTCTTCGTATATATCGCCTTCGATGTAGCCTAAGATGTGAGCAATGAACTTGTTCATCGTCGCAATTGCACCGTCCGACTTGATGGACATGTAGTGGTTCATAACGCCTGTGAACATAGCGTAGTTCGATTCGCCGTGGGCGACATGATATTTGCCGCCTAAAGGATAGCTCAAGGCATGGACCGCAGCGCAGCCAGCGTTCCCGAAGGCAATACCGGCGTAGTTACTAGCAAGTAAGAAATCGCCAAGAAGGGGAATGCGTGCTTCCGGTCCGTGTTCACGAATAGCCATGTAGCCTTTGAGAATCATTTCGATAGCTTTGTAGCTGAACATCTTCGTCGTTGCGTTTGCTTTGGGGGAAAGTGCCGATTCTACAGCATGGACGAGGGCATCGATGGAGCTTGTCGCAAAGACCTTATACGGCAAGGTCTGCAATAATTCCGGCACGAGGACGGCTTGGTTTGCATAGAGTGCATCGACAGCTAGGCCTTTTTTCGTATCCCTGCTAATAAGAGCAAGAACGGCAACATTCGTCACTTCACTGCCTGTGCCGCACGTCGTCGGTACAATGACTAGTTCGCGACCTTTTTCCGGCGTAATTTTGCCGTCATATAAGTCTAAAATCGGGCTTGGCACTTTGAGAGAGAAGAACTTTGACAAGTCGATAATCGTACCGCCGCCGACAGCGATGATGCGTTTCGGATTGCCTTTGAAGTCTTTGTACATGGCTTCGGCCATTTCGTCAGACGGTTCGCCAGCACCGTATTTTTCTTGGAATAAGACGTCGCATTCAAGATTTAATTTTTCGAAATAAGGCTTGTAAATGTATTCGTTTGTAATCATTAAGTCGCCTTTGCCAATGTGCATGGTTTTGGCGAATTCAGCACATGTGTCGAAACTGAGGATGTGCGGTTTTACCATAAAAGAATCCATAGTCATACCTCCTATTGAATATACTTTTATTCTAAGCCAAGGGCACGGCGAATGCAATACGAGAATTTTCTTTGCAGAACCTTATATTTTCGTTACAATATAGAGAGCAACAAGGGACGGCAATATACAGAAAGATGGTGACCTAATGATACATGAAGATATGACGAAAATGACTATGCTAATAAGAGCGATGGATACGGTACGTGATGCAATTGTCATTGTCGATAAAGACTCAACGATTATGTATATCAATGACGCGTATGCGCGGATTTTAAATGTCACTAAAGAAAAAGTATTGCATAAACAAGTCAGTGTTATTGAACCAGGGGCCATGATTCTTGATGTGCTCCAAGACCAAGCACCGCGGTATCAAGAGCCTGTAGAAATCAAGACGCGGGGCAAACACATTATGGTTAATATTACGCCTATTTTTGAAGACGGCATACTACTTGGAGCAGTGTCCGTTTTTGAAGACATGACAGAACTAAAGAAAGCCCAGCAACTTAGCCATTCTATTTTTAAAGCTGCTGGCCAAGAGGCAACTGGTGAACGAGCTGCCTTTGCGCATATTATTGGCAGTCATCCTAAATTTATGCGTTGTTTACGGCTCATAGAACTCGTTGCCCCGACGGATGCTACTGTCCTTATTGAAGGCGAAAGTGGTGCTGGGAAAGAAATCATGGTCGATGCAGTCTTACGGCTCAGTGGTAAGCGTAAAGAGCCATTTGTTAATTTAAACTGCTCTGCTATTCCGGAGAATTTACTAGAAAGTGAACTCTTTGGCTATACAGGTGGTTCGTTTACAGGTGCTGCCAAAGGTGGCAAGGTTGGGAAATTTGAACTGGCTAACGGTGGAACCATTTTCTTAGATGAAATCGGTGAATTACCGCTCTTTATGCAAGCTAAACTCTTACGGACGTTGCAATCTGGTGAAATTCAAAAGATTGGTTCTCAAACGACACAGACCGTAGATGTACGCGTTATTGCAGCGACGAATCGTAATTTAAAGGATATGGTACAGGCTGGGACCTTCCGGGAAGATTTATATTTTCGCCTCAATACCTTTACCATTCATATTCCACCGCTTCGCGAACGAGGCGAAGATAGTTTACTTTTAGCGGACTACTTCCTCAAGAAATTTACGACAAAATACCATAAGCCCGTATCCTTTCATCGGAGTGTTTTGCCGGTTTTGTTACAGTATTCGTGGCCAGGTAACGTACGCGAATTAGAGAGTTGTATTGAATATGCCGTCATTGTCTGCAATGAAGCTCAAATCCAGCCGTCTCATTTGCCGGAAGCACTGCAAAGTCATCAGGGGCAGAGGGCATCAGTTGCAGCAACGATACAGACTGCGCAGCATATGCCGTTGCGCCATTGTCTGAAAGATGATATTGCGACGATGGAACGAGACCAAATGATTCGAGCTCTCCAAGAAACGAGTGGCAATAAGACGAAAGCCATGGCTTTGTTGGGCATTAGCCGGCGCACCTTTTACAAGAAATGGAAACAATATGAGCTAGATGACATATCGTCTATAAAGTAAACATACAATCGTATATAAAATAAACAAGTTATCCCTCCGTGTATACAGTATAAGAGCGGTATACACGGAGGGATATTTTTTACGAAAAATATTTTTAGCGGCTAGAAGACTAGGATGTATGCTGAAAATAGAGAAAAATATTGTACTGATTTCATACAAACTTTTTCTGTTGGCACGATGATTTCATATATATTAGCGTCAGACATTAGACAACGTTACGTAACAGATGCATACACATTATACGAAAAGAGGTTATGTCCATGAAAACGATTCGCATCGGTGGCGGTCAAGGCTTCTGGGGAGACTTGACCGACGCGCCTATTACGATGGCAAAACAAGACAATGTAGATTATATTTGCTGCGATTACTTAGCAGAATTGACGCTCTCTATTATGCGGCGGCAACAAGAAAAACGGCCTGAAGCAGGCTATGCGCGTGATTTCATTACCTCCTTAAAAGGCATGCTCCCCTATCTCGTCGAAAAGGGGACAAAAGTTATTACTAATGCAGGCGGCATGAACGTCAAAGCATGCGTAGAAAAAGTAAAAGAAGTAATCAAAGATGGCGGCTATAACCTGAAAGTTGGCTACGTTCTTGGCGATGACATTCGTGAAATGATTCTCGAACTACGCGCAAAAGGCGTGACTATGAAACACATGGATACAGGCGAAGACATTGACCGTATTTTACCGAACATGGTCAACGCTAACGTCTACTACGGTGTCGAACCGATTGTGAAGTGCTTAAAAGATGGTGCCGATATTATCATCCTTGGCCGCTCTACTGATACAGCCATGTTCGAAGCACCGCTCATGTACGAATTTGGCTGGGATATGAATGACTGGGATGCGAAAGCGACAGGTATTTTGGCAGGCCATCTCTGCGAATGCGGTGCCCAAGCTACTGGTGGTAACTACGATTACGATTGGGAACACGTACCTCGCCCAGAATTTCTTGGCTATCCTATCGTCGAAGTCAGCGAAAAAGGTAGTCTCATCTTGACGAAAACAAAGAATACAGGCGGCCTCGTGACTCCGCAGTCGACGAAAGAACAGCTCATTTACGAAATCCATGACCCGGCAGCATACATTACACCAGATGTTATTGCCGACTTCAGTAAGATTACCGTAGAAGAAGTAGAACGAGACCATGTTGCTGTGCGCGGAGTTACAGGCAGACCGGCTCCGGATACATTGAAACTTTGCGTAGGCTATCTCGAAGGATACCGCAATATTGCTTACTTGCCGTACAGCTGGCCGCGGGCTTATGACAAAGCTAGAATGGCAGCCGATATTCTCGACAAACGAATGGCTATGAAAAGCTTAAAAGCCATTCGCACCCACATTAGCTACCTCGGTGTCAATGCCCTCCATGGCCCGCTCGCACCAGAATTGAATGCGGACTTGAATGAAGTCATCTTGCGCTATGCTATCATGACAGAAACGAAAGAAGAAGGCTTAAAACTTACACCGGAAATTGCAGCTGTCAGCAACTTAAACGGTCCGGCTCAAGGTTGCTTCTTCGGTGGTAGAATGCGTCCGAGTGAAGTCTTTGCCCTGTGGCCGACGTTGATTCCGCGCGATGTCATTACGATTACGCCCTATGTTGAGGAGGTATAAATCATGAAAGTACAATTAAAAGATATTGCCCATGGTCGGTGCGGCGATAAAAGTGATACATCGAATATTTGCTTATACGCACGGCATCCGAAATATTATGCTGCCATGGCTGCACAGCTTACACCCGATGCTGTACGCCGCCACTTTGAAGGCCTCGTCTTTGGCGATGTTGTACGTTATGACCTTCCTCAACTCGATGGCTTTAACTTCGTCATGCATCATGCCTTAGACGGTGGTGCCACACGGTCCCTGCGTCTTGATACGCTCGGTAAATGCATGGAAGCGGCATTGCTGCGTATGTATATTGAAGTAGATGACGAATAGGAGGGGAGAGCTATGTCCAAACCGTTAGCAGGTATTCGCGTCTTAGATTTAACTCGTGTCCTTTCCGGCCCGTATTGTACGATGCTCTTAGCTGATATGGGTGCTGAAGTCATCAAAATCGAAACGCCTGTTCATGGCGACGATAGCCGTGCATATCCTCCTTTTGCTGGAGATATTAGTGCGTACTACGCTAACTTAAACCGCAATAAAAAGAGTATCGTCCTCAATTTGCGCGATGAAAAAGCAAAAGATGTGCTCCGTGAATTGATTAAAAAGTCTGATGTTTTTGTAGAAAATTTCAAACCTGGCACTATTGCTAAAATGGGATTTTCTTACGAAGAAGTGAAAAAATTAAATCCTAATATTGTCTTTGCTTCTATTTCTGGTTTTGGGCAAACTGGCCCATATCGTTCCTTGCCGGGATATGATGTCATTGCCCAAGCCTTGAGCGGCATGATGAGTGTTACTGGTTGGCCTGATTCTCCGCCGACGCGGACTGGTACGGCTATTGGCGATGTCTTAGGCGGCTTGAATTGCTGCATCGGTATCCTTGCGGCATTGCAAGGACGGAATACACAACATCATGGTGAATACGTTGATATTGGACTTGTCGATTGCTCCGTGAGTGCCATGGAAACAATTACCGAAATTTACATGGTCGAAGGCCGTATTCCGAAGCGCGCTGGCAATCAGTATGAATTTATTTATCCTTATGACTCCTTTGAAACAGCTGATAAGTGGATTGTTATTGGTGTCGGCAACGACGCTATTTGGGAACGGTTCTGCGAAGCTACAGAACATCCTGATTGGTTTGCTGATGAACGTTTCAAATTAAATAAAGATAGAGCCAATCAGAAACCGATTCTCTATGAAATGGTTACGTCTTGGACGAAACAACATACAGCGGCTGATATTATTCAGCTCTTGCGTAGTCATAGTGTACCTTGTGCGCCAATTCACGATGTTAAAGATGTCGTTGAAGATGAACACATTGCAAAAGCACGGAAAATGATTTGTGAAATCGACCATCCTATTGACGGGAAAATGCGTGTTACTGGCAATCCTATTAAAATGACGGAAGCAGAAGATTATTCTTATGCCAAAGCCCCAACCTTAGGCCGCGACACCAAGGATGTCCTCGCTGATGTACTCCAAATGAATGAAGATGATATTGCCTATTTTACTAAATAACCCATCCCTATGAGAAAGGGGGAATACTATGCTGGCGATTGTAGGGTTCATTACAGTCCTCGTGCTCTTGGCAGCTATTATGACTAAAAAGCTGTCTACTATGTCAGCCCTCATAGCTATTCCTGTCATTGCGTGCCTTGCCATTGGGCAAGGTGCGTCTATGGGCAAATATATGCTGGACGGTATTAAAATTGTTGCCCCTACAGGAGCTATGTTTATTTTCGCAGTACTATTCTTTACCATTATGGGTGATGCCGGTGTCTTTGAACGCATCGTCAATGCGATTATGAAAGTCGTTGGCACAGACCCTATTAAAATTTGCGTAGGAACCTTTATTATTACGTCCTTAGTCCATCTTGATGGTTCTGGCGCAGCTACCTTTTTGATTACTATTCCGGCCATGTTACCGATTTTTGAAAAATTACAAATGAGCAAGAAAGTTTTAGCAACTACTGTGGCTCTTGGCGCAGGAACCATGAATATTGTCCCTTGGGGCGGTCCTACGCTCCGTGCTGCAGCTGCCTTAGAATTACCGGTTACGGACTTATATGCACCCATGGTTATTCCGCAACTTTGTGGGATGCTCTGCGGTATCTTGATTTCCGCTTGTTTTGGCATCAAAGAGAAACGGCGGTTAGGCACGGTCTTAGCGCATATTGATTTGTCCGTATCGGCTTTATCTGAAGAAGAAGCGGCATTGCGTCGCCCTAAGCTCTTTTGGTTTAATGTTATCCTCATTATTGCAACCGTCGTTGCCTTAGTACATGGTACATTGCCGCCAGTCGGCTGCTTTATGGTAGCCTTAGTTATTGCTTTGGCTGTCAATTATCCTAGCTTAGAGCTCCAAAGCAAACTCATTGATACACATGCCAAGTCAGCACTCATGATGGCAAGTGTCCTCTTTGCAGCTGGTATCTTTGCCGGTATTATGAAAGGTGCCGGTATGCTCCATGCGATGGCTGAAGGGTTAGCCAGCATTTTGCCAGATGCCTTGGCGTCGCACTTTGCTGTTGTGATTGGTATCATTTCTATGCCGGCAAGCTTGGTCTTCGACCCAGATAGCTTCTACTTTGCTGTCTTGCCGGTCTTGGCGAAGACTGCTGAAACTGTCGGTATGGCTGGTGTTGACTTAGGCCGTGCTGCAATTGTGGGACAAATGACCTTGGGCTTTCCGATTTCACCACTTACGCCAGCAACATTCTTATTAATTGGCTTAACGGGCATCGATTTGGGAGAACACCAAAAGCATACGTTCTTCTGGTCATGGCTCGTATCACTCGTAATTTTAGCAGTAGCCATTATTTTACAAGTTATTCCGTTATAAGAACATACGAAAAAGACTCTGTTACGCATTGTAGCAGAGCCTTTTTTCATCGTATATAGATATTGGTTTACAGCAATTGCCGTAAGCATGGTTCTACCTGTACGCCTTCGCGATAATCAGAACCTGATTCATGCGTATAATTAATAACGTAACTAAGGAAATCCGTGGCTTTAGCAACTGCTTTATGCAAATCTAAGCCATTCATGAGCGAACCTGTCAAGACGCTCGTAAATACATCGCCTGTGCCGCAAGTACTAAAGGGGATTTTGGGTGTTGTACATTCATCGTAGGTCGCGTGGTCAGCATCGTAGCACGCGACTTTAATTTCGTCTTCTGTAGCAGGGACACTCGTAATGACGACTTGTTTCGGCCCTATGGTGGATAAGCGTTGGCAAAGGTCTTGCAAAGTTTCACTGCTCTGGATATCACTGGAGTACGGTTCATCCAGCAAGAGCGTAGCTTCTGTATAGTTTGGCGTAATCAGCGTAGCTTTACTGATGAGTTTACGCATTTCCGGGACAATATCCGGTTTGAAAACAGGATAGAGGTTACCATCATCGGCCATAGCTGGGTCGACGACGACGAGCGTGTCCTTTTTGGCAAAGCGGTTGATCGCATCTAAGACGATGGCAATTTGTCCGGCATCGCCGAGGAAGCCGCTATAAATGGCATCGTACGAAAAGCCTAAATGCTGCCATTTGTCCATAAATTCGGTCATATGCGGCGTAAAGTCTGAAAAAGTAAAATTGCCGTACGTCAGGTTATTACTGAAGATTGCTGTTGGGAACGGGCAGACTTGGATACCTTGTGCAGACAGCACGGGAATCGCAGCCGTCAGGGAGCAACGGCCAAAAGAACATAAATCATGAATTGCGAGTACACGTTTTGTTGCCATGATACTTCCTCCTTAAAACTTAAACTGTACTCTTAGTATAACGGTTAAAATAGATGACGTAAATGAGACAGATGAGAAAATTTCTGTCTCTGTCTACATGAAGTTATTGTTATCTATGGAACGAATGTGATATAATAAAAAACAATTCATCACATTATAAAATAAAACAAAAGGGGGAAAATAAATAAAATTTTATTTTTTATATAATGTGTGATAACTAGTTAATCGTTTAAGGGGGCATGTATGATGAGAAGTGATTCTTCTCCTACGCAGGGAGGCATTAAAATACTGGATGTATTTATCTTGGGTTTCGCTTTCTTTGCTACGTATTTTGGTGCAGGTAACTTGATTTTTCCACCGCAATTAGGCCTTGATAGTGGGGCCGCTGTTTTTGCTGGCTTATCTGGGTTGACGCTTTCTGGTATTTTTCTTCCTATTTTTACATTAATCGTCATTGGCTTAAATGGGGACGTTCATGCGATTACAGAACATGTAGGCAAATACACGTATAATATTTTGCTTGCAGCCTTGATGATTGTATGTACATTCGTCTCGATTCCGCGTACCTGTGCGACAGCTATTCAGCTCGGCATTCAAGGGAATCTTCCGAGTACACCATTTATTCCGTTAGTTATTGTGTATTTCATTATTTGCTACTTCTTCGTAAAAGAACAAAACGATGTTATGGACCGGATGGGCAAGTATTTAACACCGCTCTTAGCGTTGATTTTAGTCGTCGTTTCGATTTTAGGGATTGTCAATCCCTTGGGCACACCTATTGATCCGCAAGTGCCACAGCCTTTCGTCAATGCTTTTTTAGGCGGCTATAACACGGGTGACGTACTCGTCAGCTTTATTATGGCAGCCGTTTTCATTAGCTCCATTAAGGGCAAAGGGTATACGACCATTGGCCAGCGCAATAAAGTACTCATCTATTGTGGCGTTGTCGCTTTCATTTTGCTCTTGATTATTTACGGTGCTCTCTTATACATGGGGGCTTGCGTCAGTGGCGATTATCCAAAAACGATTGGCCGTGCAGAATTGCTCGTCGCTATTATTCAGCGCGTTGGCGGCTGGGTAATGATTCCTATGGGTATTGCTGTTGTTTTGGCTTGCTTGACGACGGCTATTGGCCAGATTGCGGCTGTTGCTGAATTTACGAGTACGAGAACGAGCAAATTAGGATATAAGACCGTCGCTATTGGCTGCAGTATCTTGTCGGCGTTGACGGCTCTCCTCGGTGTCGACGGCATCGTTACGTATGTTGGCTGGATTTTTGGCGTTACCTATCCGCCGTGCTTGGCGTTACTCGTCTTAGGGATTTTGTCCCGTGTCGTTCCTAACGACGGTGCCTATAAAGGGTCTGTATATTTGGTTACAGTATTTGCCTTTTTAGAATCCTTCCCAGGCTTATCTAGCTTGGGCTTTGCCAAAGCTATTGTCGCAGCTACACCGCTTTCGACGTACGGTTTTGGCTGGATTATTCCCTTTATTATCGGCTTTGTCGGTGGTGCAATTCTCTACAAAGTGACCGGGAAAGATAAGTTAGCAGTGCAGCAATAATACGCACGAATTCAATATACGTCAAAAGGCATGAGTCCTGTAGAGTACGGGATTCATGCCTTTTGATGATGGAACATTAGATTATTTTAATTTAGCGAGAATATCTTCTTTAGGTTGTACGCCGACGATGCGGTCAATAGGTACGCCGTCACGGAAGATGACGAGGGTCGGAATGCTGAGAACGCGGAACTGTTTAGCCAAATCCCGTTCGTTATCGACATTGATTTTGCCGACTTTAACGTCCGGCCGTTCTGCTGCGATTTCATCGACAATAGGGCCCATCATAGAGCACGGGCCGCACCAGGTTGCCCAGAAATCAACGAGAACGGTTTGGTTAGATTTTACGACTTCAGCGTTAAAGTTATCTTTTGTAATGGTCAAAACTGCCATAGTAATCACTCCTTAGAATATGGTTACATCTTGTAGATGATGACTCTATTATAACAGGAAAAGAGCACCTTGTCAGTAGAGAATATAAAAACTGCGCAATTCCGAAGAACTGCGCAGTGTCGTTACCACTAGATTAGAAGGCCGGTAAAATAGAGCCTTGGTATTTGTCATTAATGAATTTCTTAATCGCGTCGGACTGATAAATTTCTACGATCTTCTTGTACGTAGCGTTGTCTTTATCTTCGTCACGAACGGCAATGATGCAAGCATACGGCGATTCTTTATCTTCTAAGTAAATAGAATCTTTCTGCGGATTGAGGCCAGCCGGAATGGCGTAGTTTGTATTGACACAAGCAAAGTCTACATCGTCTAAGGAACGAGAAATCTGAGCGGCTTCGAGTTCTACGAACTGGAGGTTTTTCGGGTTGCCCGTTACGTCTGCTACAGAGGCATCAATAGAGTCCCCGTTTTTGAGGGTAATGAGACCTGCTTTTTGCAGTAAAAGGAGGGCCCGGGCACCGTTCGACGGGTCGTTTGGAATCGCAACTTTCGCACCGTCTGCGATTTCGTCTATAGATTTATATTTGTGCGAGTAAATAGCCATAGGCATTAAAATCGTTTTGCCAATAGAGGTGAGTTTTAACCCTTGTTTCTGGACTGTACTGTCGAGGTACGGCTGATGTTGGTACGAGTTTAATTCCAAATCGCCTTCAGCTAAGGCTTTGTCAGGCTGTACGAAATCGTTAAATTCAACGACTTTAATGGTAATGCCTTGTTTTGCTGCTTCTTTAGCGACTTCGTCCATAATTTCTGCGTGCGGTCCAGCCGTTACGCCGACTTTGATTTCTTTCTTGTCGCCGCCGCCGTTATTGGCAGAGCCAGAATCAGAGGAGCTGCCGCAGCCAGCAGCGAAGAGTGCCGTTGCTGCAATGAGGGATGCAGCGAGGAATTGTTTGAAAATACTCTTCATGAATGAATCCGTCCTTTCAACGTAAAATAGTTGTGTCTATCGTACTCGGTTTAGATTGTATTGTCAAGGTGGAATGATGTATTTTTCTATTCCACATCGATTAACTTACCGGGATTTAAAATGAGCTTTGGATCCATGGCACGTTTAATCGTTTTCATCATGGCCAGTTCGCCTTTTGGTGTAAATTCTTCCATGTATTTGAGCTTCTTCGCGCCAATGCCGTGTTCGCCAGCGAGACGGCCGCCAACGCTGTATGCATATTCATAGACTTGCTGATGGAATTCTTCGACATTTTTATTCCACGTGTCGTCGTCCATATCCATTTTGAGGAGGACAATGTGCAAGTTGCCGTCGCCAATGTGGGCGTTGATTTTGACTTGGAAGGGATAATTCTTGCCAATGTCCATAATTTTTTCGATAGTCGGCGCAATCTTATGGACTGGGACAACTACGTCGTCTGTAAGGAAGACTTTACTCTTCATTTCGCACGATACTTGGACGTGACGGCGCATGTTCCAAATGCGTGCATCTGCTTCGAGGACATCGACAGCACCGGATTCTTCGCAAATAGAGCACGTTTCGTCCATCTTCGCATCGAGTTCATCTTCACGGAACGTTTCGACTGTAATGATGACGTAAATGCCGTCTTCGTAGTGAGGCATGTTGCTGTACTGGCAATAGTCGGCTGTGTCGCGGACGTAAGAGTTATCCATGTATTCGACGCTCGTCGGGTCAATGCCAGCTTTTAAAAGCTTCGGCACCATGTAAAGGGCTTTCTTTGGGTCTGTGTAAATAGCCAGAACATCGAAGCGATACGGTGGCAAGGGAATGAGCTTGACTGTGACTTTCGTAATGATGCCAAGGGTCCCTTCGGAGCCGATGATGAGTTGTTCTAAGTCGTAGCCTGTAGAGCATTTCTTGAGGATGCGGCCGCATTCGACAATGTCCCCTGTAGGTGTGACCACTTCGAGGGCATAGACTTGATGACGCGTTACGCCGTAGCGAACGGCGCGGAGGCCACCGGCATTGGTGGCAAGGTTACCGCCAATGAGGCAGCTTTCGGCACTAGACGGGTCACCGGCGTAGAGTAGGCCGACTTTTTTCGCGGCGTTCTGCAGGTCAATCGTGCGCACACCGGCTTCGACGGTCATGTACATGCCTTCTTCGTTGAGTTCAATGATTTTATTTAACCGTTCCATGGAAAGGACGAGACCACCGCAGACCGGAATGGCTCCGTCTGCCAGGCTCGTGCCGCCGCTGCGGACGGTAATAGGAAAGTCGTATTCGTTTGCTAGCTTAACAATGCGCGAAATTTCTTCGGCATTCGCCGGGATGACGGATGCGTCTGGGACATGGAACATTTGCGGATTTGTTTCATAGTCTGTCTGGTATTGGACTAGAATATCTTTATCCGTTTTGACGTATTTATCGCCTACAATGGCTTTTAATTTAGCAATGATTTCTGGTGTAATCGGTTGGTATGTTTTCACGCCAATTCCCCCTCTGTGTAAGTTGTCCTTATTCTAGCACGTTCATCGTGAGAAGTATACCCATTTTCTAGACCTTGCCCCGTGTGAGCGACGCAAAGATGGCGACGAAGCAAAGTATAGCAAAGAGCGTAAAGGATTGTTGCAATGTCGCTGTTAAGGCAGCGGCATAGGGCGAGACCAGTGTCGTTTGCTGCGTTAAAATGAGGGTCACTAAGGCCATGCTAATGGCTTGGCCTAAATTGCGCGCTAAGGCGAGCATGCTCGATGCAAGACCGTGGTATGCTGGCTTTACAGAGCCCATGATGGCACTGTTATTGGGCGCACCGAAGAGGGCAGAGCCAAGGCCGATGATGCAGAGAATGGCGACGGTCAAGATGAGGGACGGCGTGACTGTATAAGCAAAGAGGGAAAGGCCGAGCGTCGTCAAAAGCAATCCTAAAGAGGCAATGTAGCGGCTGCCGTAGCGGTCGGAAATGTCGCCGGCTTTCGTTGAAAAGAGAGCCATTAAGAGGGGCTGCACGAGGAGCAAGAGCCCGGCTTCAGCAGGCGAGAGGCCGAGGACGAGCTGCCCATAGAGGGAAACGAGGAACGAGACTGCATAAGTCGCACTGTATTGAATGAAGGACACTAAATTCGACATAGAGAAGGTTAGATTACGGAAAATATAGAGGGGCAATAAAGGGTGGTACGATTTGCTTTCGTGTACCATGAAGGCTCCTAAGAAGATGAGTCCTAGCCACAAGAGGGGGCTATTGATGGAAAGGCCGTAGAGACACAAGATGATGCCGGGAATGACCAGTGCCGAACTGACGAGATTGACGAAAGGCGCACCTTTAGCATACCATTCTTCTTTGATGGGACGAATGAAGAGAAAGCTTGCGAAAATGAGGAGAAAGGTTACGCCGAAAATACAACGCCACCCGGCAAACTGAGTGAGCATACCGCCAATAACAGGGCCGCACGTCAGACCGCAGTACGTCAGGGCTACAGCTGTGCCGAGTCGCTTTCCTTGATGTTCGGCTGTAGTCGTCGTCAAGAGGAGAGGCATGTACGACACGTAAATGGCCGCTAGAGCCAGGCCTTGGCAGACGTAGCAGACGACGAGCCACGTCAGGGACGGCACGAACATAGCTGCTCCTGTACTGAGGCCGAAGGCGGCGAGAGCTGTCGTGTAGACCCGGCGATGGCCGTAAATGTCTGAGACTTTGCCGAAGGGCAGTAAAAAGGCAGCGGCTACGATGAGGAAAATCGTAATGATGCGGCTCAGTGTATTGGGAAGGACCGCAAATTCTGCGGCCATCATGGGAATGGCAATGGTCATAGCTGTCGAGAGAAAGGGACCGGCAAAACTGACGAGACATATGGAAATAAAAATACGCTGTTTAGTAGTCATAGACATTCCTTCTTTCACAGGTCATAACGAGCAATTTTCTTATCTCTATTATAGCAAATTTTCATCTATAAAATATATCTATCACGACGATTAAATAATTTGTCAAACGAAGCTATTACCTTTACAATAGAGATTATAGAGATTAAAGAAAGATTAGGTGCCTCATATGGATAAAGAACATAGATTTTTTGAAAAATACGCTCCAACTTGGGACCATGACCGCAATGAAGATGCAGAAAAACTACAATTCTTGCTGCACCTCATTGGCATTCCCCAAGGTGCGCACATCTTGGATGTCGGTTGTGGTACAGGTGTGCTCGTGCCCTATTTGCAGCACATCGTCGGCGCAGACGGGACTATCGAAGGGCTGGATTATGCTGAAGCTATGATTGCTAAGGGCAAAGAAAAATTTGCCAGCCTCCCTGGCATAACTTTTACAGTAGGCAATGTCCTCACGTGCGACCTACGCGAAAATGCCTATGATGCCGTCACGTGTCTAAATTTTTATCCTCATATTCAGCGAAGCGGTCAAGCCTTTATGAAGCGCATGTATAAGGCTTTGAAAATCGGCGGCAAACTGGCCATTATGCACGACATTTCGCGGCAAACGGTCAATGCCATTCACGACGAAGCAACGCCCCTCGATACAGAGCCCTTGCCGCCAGTCGATGTCTTAGAAGCCATGCTCATTAGTGCCGGCTTTTCTGTCGTTGCCGCTATGGATATGGCCGATTATTACATCGTCATTGTGGAAAAGAAAGAAACTGTAGCCTCAGCGTACCAAGATACGACAGGACCCGATGAAATGGCTCATTTACAAGCCCATTTGCAAGGCTTGCCCCATGAGCACAACCATAGCCATACGCAGACGAAGATGGTCATGAATCGCTTGGCTCGCATTTCCGGCCATTTAGAAGCGATTAAGCGGATGATTGAAGACGGCCGCGACTGCAGTGATGTGCTCATTCAGTTGTCTGCTGTCGATTCGGCTATTGTCAGTGTGAGCAAAGTCATTTTAAAAGACCACATTGACCACTGCATTGTCGATGCTATTCACGAAAATGATTTAGAAGCTGTAGAAAATCTGAAAAAAGCAATTAGTACGTTTGTAAAATAATAAAGGGATGTGATTGTCATGCAATTTCGCGTGTTAGTAGGCGATATTACGAAATGGCCAGCCGATGCCATTGTCCATTCGGCAAGTACAACGCTCTTAGATGTAAGCCCCCAAGACCATGTCATTTTCCGCGCTGCTGGATTATCCTTAGGTGGTGCGTGCCAGGCCTTGCAGGGGTGCCCTGAAGGCGATGCGAAAGCGACGAAAGGTTTTAAATTACGAGCAAAATACATCATTCACGCTGTAGCTCCGTACTGGGTCGGCGGCAAACGGGACGAAGAACGGGGTCTCATTTCGGCGTATCGCCATAGCTTGCAAGTCGTTGCAGAAAAGCAGTGCAAGTATGTAGCCTTTACGTCGCTGGCTACAGAAGATAAACGCTATCCGCGCCACTTAGCGGCTGCTGCAGCCGTGCCGGTACTCCTCGAAGAAGGACAAGGCTTAGACCGTATTGACATAGTCTGCGATAATACGGACATGCAAAATGCCTATATGAAAGCGGCCATTTACTGGTGGCTCCAGCACGTCACAGCGGCGCCGAAGGGCGAACTGCGCAAGACCGTAGAAGAAGGAGCAGCAGCTCTCGTCCTCATGCCGCTCCAAGACATGACGCCAGATCCGCTTGTCTTAGCCGATGCAGTACGGCAAATGCAGACTATTCTCGATGGTTTTGCCCGTCAACCAGACCGGTCTCTCGTCGACAAAGAACAGACGGTGAACCGCATCATGGCGACCTATGCAGACCAACACGTGACGACGGCATCGCCCTTAGATGCGGTCATTCAAGCCTATAAAGATAGCAAAAAAGCATGGAAAGGCGGCAAATAGGATGAGTAAAAACAGAACCCATGCTGTAGATGTAGCTATTACATGCCCGGCGTGCCACCAAGAGGGGACGTTTGCCACGTGGAACTGCATTGACGGCACGAATGATGGGGCCTTGCGCCAGCGCGTCCTCACGGATGAGGGCCTCTTCTTTTATACGTGCCCTCATTGTCAAGCCCATGTCCATATTGAAGCACCGTGCCTCTATATTAATAGCCGCGAAAAGTGGATGGTTTGGCATTTGCCGGATTTGACGGAACAAATTACATCAGCTGAAGTGACGGCCTTTTTAGGGCAGCCAAGCTTTGCCAAATACATTTGCCGCGTGTCGCGGACGTGGGGTGAATGGCGCGAAAAAATCATTGAACTCGAAAGCGGGTACGACGACCGACTCTACGAAATCATTAAATACGGAGCGTACTCTCTCTTAACGAAAGTAGACCAAGGACAACTCCCCCTTGAGGCCTATCATATTGACTACACGGACACTATCGAGACACCGCAGGACGTGAGCCTCGTCTTCCTTCGCCAAGATGACCACGGCAAAGGCTATGGCTACGCTATTAACGAGAAAGTGAAAGAAGTGACGCAAGACATTTTCTTACCTATTTTAGAAAGACTGCCCAATGCACCAGCGACAGGACGCTTTGACCGTTACGACTACTCGTGGGCGCAGCAGCTCGTTCAGTACGTCATCAAGGCTGCAGCAACGCAAGAAAATGCAAAGGAATACGGCCAGCTCATCGGCTTTTGGGTACAGACCTTAGGCCAAGAAATCTTCCATAAAACCATTACACCACCACAATAAACTTTAAAGGAGCGACGTATGATTCAACAACTCCATCACAACCCGGATATTTACGAAATCCACGTAGAATTACCGAATAATCCTTTGCGCTATCTCAACTCGTACGTGATTAAAGGAAAGACAGAAAACCTCGTCATCGATACGGGCTTTAATCGGCCCGAATGCAAAAAAGATTTACTCGACGGCCTCGGCGAACTGGACATTGATTTAACGCAAACGTCTCTCTTTTTGACCCATTTGCACGCAGACCATACTGGACTTGTCGGACTCTTTGCGGATGCAGGTTGCCCGGTGTACATGCATCCTGACGATTACCAGTATCTCGTCGATTCTGAAAGCGGTGAGACCTGGAAATTTACAGAAGAAAACTTCATGCGCGAAGGCATGCCTGAAGAAGACATTAAGAGCCAGTTTTCCAATCAAGCGCGGAAGTATTCGCCAAAGATTACCTTTGCCAATCATCCTGTCGTCGATGGCGATGTGTTGCACATAGCCGACGTGGATTTACATGTCATTCACACGCCGGGCCATACGAAGGGCATTTGCTGCCTCTACTTGCCAAAGGAAGAAATCTTTTTTACGACGGACCATATTCTCTTTGACATTACGCCGAATATCCAAGTTTGGTCGAATATGCGCGATTCCTTAGAGCAGTATTTCAAGAGCCTTGATAAAGTCAAAGACTTACCTGTGAAGCTGGTTTTGCCCGGACATCGCCATAATAATAATGCCATTGCGCCGCGTATTGACGAAATCAAAGCCCATCACGCACGGCGGCTCAAAGAAGTCCTCCATATCGTAGCAGCTCATCCCAAGTCCACGGCCTTTGAAATTGCACCGCACATGACTTGGTCTATGCGCGGTAAAAAATGGCCTGACTTTCCGCCAACACAGAAATGGTTCGCCATGGGTGAAACGCTGGCACACATTGAGTATCTCTTACATCATCATAAAGTAACACGCACAGAAGATGGCGGCGTGTACCGCTACGACCTCGTGTAGCTCCAGAAAAGAAGGTAGACAAAACTACCTTCTTTTTTCTATATATGATACAATATGAGCAACATATAGCATACAATGATGGGAGATAGACAAATGGGACAAGCAGCAAATGTGATTATGGGCTTGAGCGTAAAAGCCATGATTTTTCATCAAGGAAAACTGTTGTTATTACAGAAAAACGATGCTGAAGGACTGCAGCACTGGGAATTTCCCGGCGGTGGTTTGCAGTTTACAGAAAACTTCATTACAGGCCTTTCGCGGGAAGTAAAAGAAGAAACGGGATTGTCTATTCGCTTAGCCGCACCAGCAGGGATTTGGAGTTACCAAAAGAAAGACGGCCAATTTTTAAACGGCGTTATTTTTACGGCTATTTCTGATTCGCCGGACGTGACCTTGTCAGAAGAACATTTGCAGTATCATTGGGTCATGCCGGAAGAGTTCCCGACGTATCGCATTCACGGGTCCTTGTGGCGGTCGCTCCAACAGATGAGAGAATTTTCCTATGAAAAGAGCCATGACTTATTGTGGCCTTTTTTTCGGCATTTAGATGATTAAGGAGTAACGATGGATTTACTACGGCAACAAGAGGCACCTTTTGTAAAGGCCTTAGAAGACTATTGTGCACAGCACTTTGTGCCTTTTCATACGCCAGGCCATAAGGTCGGCGTTGGCGCGTCAGACTATCAGCAGCATCTCTTTGGTGATGCCCTGCGGCGTGATTTAGGGCTCATGTATGCGCTCGATGATTTATTCACGCCTGTAGGGCCCCTGAAAGAAGCAATGGAACTAGCTGCTGACTTATACGGTGCTGGGCGGACGTTCTTTTCCATTAATGGCACGACAGCTTGTGTAGAAGCTATGATTTTAGCCACGTGCCAGTGCGGCGATACGCTCTTGATTCCACGGGAAGCACACAAGAGCGTCTTTAGTGGTTTAGTCTTGAGCGGTGCCAAACCGGCCTACATGGAAAGCCGTTTTGCTGCAAAAGAGCAAGTATCTCTCGGCCCTGATGTGGGGAGCCTCAAAGCAGCAATGGCTGCTCATCCAGAAGCAAAGGCTGTACTCTTTACATATCCTACGTACGACGGCATTGCCTGCAATCTTACGGAACTGGCTGCCTATGCGCATGCGCACGGCCTCGTCGTCTTAGTCGATGAAGCGCACGGTGCGCACTTGCCCTTTAGTGAAGCGTTGCCTCGTGGAGCTTTGGCCTGCGGTGCCGATTGTGTCGCCCAGAGTACGCATAAGCTCGCTGGCTCGCTCACGCAAACGTCCATGCTCCATTGTCACAAGGATTTTGCTGGTGTCGAAAAAGTTGCTGAAGCGATGCATCTCGTCCAATCGACGAGTCCCCATTACTGGTTCTTAGCGTCGCTCGACAGCGCGCGACAACAGTTAGCTCTCCATGGCCAGAAGCTCGTCGGCAACGCTGTGGAACTAGCAAATTGGCTCCGCAAAGGGCTCAATGCTATCCCCGGGATTCGTTCCTTTGGCAGTGAAATTACGCAGTATCCTAGTGTCGCCGCCTTTGATGTGTCGAAAGTGACCATTAATTTTTCTGGCCTCGGCCTCGACGGCAGAGCGGCAGAAAAATTATTGCGTCAGCAACACATAGAAGTAGAAATGACTGCAGGCAATCACGTCCTTGCATTTATTTCCCTTGGTGATACTATGGAAAGTGTGAATCGGCTCCTCGCGGCGTGCCAGTACATTGCCGCTATGGCTCCGAAGACACAGATACAAGCCTTGCCGGAAGAATTGCCCTTGCCACAACCAGAAGTCGTCATGGCTCCTGTCGATGTGTGGCATGCCCGTCGTGAGGCCGTTCCCTTAGAGACAGCAGTAGGCAAAATCGCTGCTGAAACAGTCATGTTTTATCCGCCTGGCGTACCCGTCGTCGCTATGGGCGAACGGATTACACTGGCGTGCGTTTCGTATATACAGCGAAAAATGGCTGCAGGCTACAGTCCGAACGGCCCGGCTGATGAACGGTTACAGACGATTCAAGTCATACGAGAATAAGGAGATACGATGAAAGGTAAACTCATTGTCATAGAAGGCGGTGACGGCAGCGGCAAAGCGACGCAGACGAAACTTTTAGTCGACCATTTGCGCCGTGACGGCCGTGCTGTAGAAGCTATTTCATTTCCAGACTACGAAAGCGATTCCAGTGCTCTCGTGAAGATGTATTTGCGCGGCGATTTTGGCACTGATGCGGATGCCGTCAATCCCTATGCGGCTTCAGCTTTTTACGCTGTCGACCGCTTTGCGTCGTACCAAATGAAGTGGAAGTCCTTCCTCCATGATGGGGGCATCGTCGTGGCCGACCGCTACACGACGAGCAACATGCTCTATCAAATGATTAAAATGGACGACGCTATTGCGCAGAACTATTATTTAGATTGGCTCTGGGATTTTGAATTCGATAAACTAGTCTTACCCGTACCGGACCAAGTAATTTTACTCGACGTGCCCTTAGCTGTTACAGAAAAGCTCATGGCTCAACGTCAAGGAAAGACTGGTGGCACTACCGGGGATATTCACGAAAAGAATGAAGGCTTTCTTGCCAAATGCCACGACGCGTACCAGTTTTTAGCAGAAAAATATAATTGGAAATGTATTCCTTGTACAGCTGCAGGACAACTGAAGACACCGGAAGCTATTCATGCCGCTGTCTATGACGCGGTCACAGCAGTGCTGCAAAAATAGTAGCGTATTCGTAAGGAGGTAGACATGATGAAAAAGCAATTAGTAATTGGTATGATGATTGGTTCTCTTTTAGGATTTAGCGGCGGTGCAGTCATGCAGAGCCAAGCCTTTGATTTAGGTTCCCTCATTAAAGTCGGCGGCGTTGGCGTTCTCGTCAGCAAATACGGCGACGCTATTAATGATTTCCTCAACAAGCTCCTCATGAAAAACGGCGTTGGTACAGATTATGCGACGAAAGTCGTGCCTGTCCTCAGCGTTGGTGGCGGCGGGTATATTGGTGCTGTTCAAGTCGTCGGCCCGTCAGCACAAGTAGCGCAGGTCAAAGCCGTTGGCCAGCTCGAAGGCAGTTACAACAACAGCCTCTTTAGAGCCAAAGCCCTCATTCCAATCGATTCCATGGACGTTACCCATCTGAGCCGTGTCCAAGGTGTCGGTGTATCTGCGATTATTGATTTAAAATTCTAATCGTATTCACCTAAATTTTCATCATGAAGATACAAGCAAATTGGCCGTAAACCTAGACTTTGCGGTCAATTTTTTTTATAATAAATTAGTTAGGTAACATCTCGCATAGAGCGAAGGGAGCACGGCATGGACAAGGCATTTTTTCAACCGATTATAGGGCACGACGCGATCAAAGAACGGCTGTGCCGCGTCATAGATGAAGGCCGCTTGCCGCACGCCTTGATTTTTGCCGGCCCTGCAGGTCTCGGTAAGACCATGCTGGCTGTCGCCTTAGCATCGACGCTCATTGGCCGCCCTGTCTTTCCGGACTTAGCTGAAAGAGAGGCTGTGCCCTTGCTAGCAGACCAAGATGATGCCTTTTATGTCGGCCCTGTTGGGGCTATGCTAAAAGTCGATCAATTCCGCCAGCTCCAGAGCCAATTAGTTTTACAAGGGAAAATCGGGCAGCCTCGCGTCGCCATTATTGACCACGTCGAGACCATGAATACAGAATTTGCGAACCGCATGCTGAAAATTCTCGAAGAGCCGCCTCAAGGAGTCTGCTTTATTCTTATTACAGACCAACCGGCCTTGCTCTTGCCGACGATTATTTCTCGTTGTGCTATGGTGCATGTTGATTCTGTACCAGATGAGGTCATGTTGAGGGATTTACTGCGCCTTCGTGGCGGTATGGACAAGGACTATGAACAAGCCATCGTCTGGGGCGATGGCATCGTCCGTGCGGTCCTCGACTATCTCCAAGGGGCTGGTCAAGAGAGTGCGAAATACGCTTTGGACTTTCTCCAAATCATGGCGACTCACGCGTGCCCTTATGCGAAATGGCTGTCTCTATCGGGCAACCTAAGCGATACAGTGTCCCTTGAAATTCTTCGCTGGGCCATCATGTTTTTACGGGACATGATTGTCCTGCGCAGTGGTGCAAAGGCAGCGTATATACGCTTAACGTTATATAAAGATGAAATGATAAACCTATTACCATACTGGACTGACCAAGGCCTGATGACGAATATTGCCGTCATGGAAACGGGACTTGAAGCGATGAAACGCCACGTCAATACGCGTCTCGTCTGGGACTACGTGTCGCTCCAGTGCATACAAGCCAAAGGAGGGGATTAGGTGATAGTTGTTGGTGTACGATTTAAACGGGCTGGTAAGATTTATTACTTTGACCCGACAGATATACCGCTTGATTTAGAAGACGGCGTGATTGTAGAAACGGCACGGGGCATGGAATTTGGCAAAGTCGTCATTGCGCCGCACAGCGTCAGCTCAGACGAGGTCGCCCAGCCCTTAAAGCCTATTATCCGCCGGGCTGCAGTGAAAGATTTAAAACAAGTCGAAAAGAATAAAGAACGAGAAAAGAAAGCCTTCGCCATTTGCCTCGAAAAGATTGCTAAACATAAATTACCCATGAAGTTAATCGATGTAGATTATACCTTCGATATGGGGAAAATTATTTTCTTCTTTACTGCTGATGGACGCATCGATTTCCGGGAACTCGTCCGCGATTTGGCATCGGTCTTCCGTACGCGTATTGAATTGCGGCAAATTGGCCTGCGGGACGAAGCGAAAATGCTTGGTGGTATTGGTTGCTGCGGTCGGCCCTTGTGCTGCGCGTCTTTCCTCGGTGATTTTAAGCCTGTGTCGATTCGCATGGCCAAAGGCCAGGGAATGTCTTTAAATCCGACGAAGATTTCCGGTATTTGCGGTCGTCTCATGTGCTGCTTACGCTATGAAAATTCGCTCTACACGTCAGGCGAATTGAAGTGCTGCAACTGCCAGCAGCGCAATGCAGAACAGCAAAAGCCGCCTGTCGTCGGCCAGCGCGTCATTACAGACGAAGGGATTGGCTCAGTCCTCCGCGTCCACATGAAAGACCACACCGTCAAAGTACAGCTCGAATCGGGCCATAACGTCAACGTGCCGTGGAATGATATTGCCCCGGCCGAAGATGACCATTAAGTTAGGGCCGCACGAGCGGCTCGACGACCTCGTCCTGGACGGGATGAAAGTCATTCAACGGGATGACCAGTTTTGCTTTTCTTTAGATACAGTGCTGTTAGCCCATTTCGGGGCTGTGCCTCACGGCAAGGCTCTCGATTTAGGGACAGGTACGGCGGCCATTCCTTTGATTTTGTCTGCTCGTGGGGCAAAAAATATTACCGGTGTAGAACTCAATCCAGTCATGGCCGAGATTGCCCAGCGTAACGTCTCGCTGAATGGCAAAGATGAGGTCATTTCCATTCGCCACGATGACTATAGAAATATTAAGACTTGGGCAAAGAGCGGTGAATTTGCTGCTATTTATGCCAATCCGCCGTATCGCGAAAAGAGCCGCGGTGCTTATAGCGATGTCGAAGGTATTCGCCGGGCGTGCCATGAAGAAACGGCTGCTCTCGATGATGTGGTCACAGCTGTGCAATATGCCCTAAAATACCGGGGCCGCTTCCGCATGGTTCATATTACAGAACGGCTGACCGATATTTTAGAAGCCTTGCGAAGTCACGGCTTAGAGCCAAAGACGCTGCAATTTATCCATGGCCGTCCTAAGAAGAAGGCGAAGCTTTTCCTCGTAGAAGCCATTCGCGGCGGCAGTACAGGCGTTGAGATTTTACCGCCTTTGATTGTCCATAATGCTGACGGCTCATATAGCGATGCAGTCAATCGCTTATACGGAAAGGAGTAAAGTATGGCTGAAATATTTCAAAAAGGGACACTCTATTTATGTCCGACCCCGATTGGCAATCTCGAAGACATTACGTACCGTACAGTGCGTTGTCTCCGCGAGGCAGACCTCATTGCGGCCGAAGATACGCGCCATACGAAACAGCTCCTCTCAGCCTATGATATTGACACGCCGCTGACGAGCTATTATGAGCATAATAAGGCAGAAAAAGGGCCGGAACTCATTCAAAAGCTGCAAGACGGCCTGATGATTGCCCAAGTGAGCGATGCCGGTATGCCGGCCATTTGTGACCCAGGCAGTGATTTGGTGAAACTGGCTATCGAAGCAGGTGTGCCCATTGTGCCCCTTCCTGGGGCAAATGCAGGCCTTACAGGCCTTATTGCATCGGGCATGGATACGACGCGTTTTACATTTGTCGGCTTTTTGCCAAAGACCCAAAAGCATCGTCTCCCTGTTTTAGAATCGATTAAAGCCTACGAAGGGACGCTCATTTTCTATGAAGCCCCCCATCGTATTGGCAATGTCTTACAAGAAATTGAAGCCGTTCTCGGCGATAGAGAAACCGTTCTCTGCCGGGAATTGACGAAAAAATACGAGCAATATCTGCGCGGCACTTTGTCTTCGATTCGCCAAGAATTGAAAGAACAAGGAAGCCGCGGTGAATTTGTCATTCTCGTCGCCGGTGCGTCTCCACTTACCGAAGACGCTGCCCAAGGTGACGTTGATTATGCGTCGCTGGTACAAGAGCTCATGGACCAAGGCGTAGATAAAAAAGAGGCTATCCGCACAGTTGCTAGACGCTGTGGCGTGCCCAAACGTAGTGTATACCAGGCTGCGATTACGTTATAATTACCCGGCTCATTTGCCGGTACAGGAGGGAAATTACCTATGTCTGAAAAACAAACGTATTACATTACTACCCCGATTTATTATCCAAGTGCCAAACTCCACATTGGGCACACATACTGCACGACCATTGCGGACTCTTTAGCACGGTTTCACCGTCTCCGTGGGGACGATGTCTTTTTCTTGACCGGCTCTGATGAACACGGCCAGAAAATCCAGCGTGCTGCAGAAGCCAAAGGCGAAACGCCGCTTCAGTACGTCGACGACATCGTTGCCTTGTTCCAAGATTTGTGGAAACGCCTCCACATTTCGAACGACGATTTCATTCGTACGACCGAACCGCGTCACGAAAAAGTCGTCCAGAAATTGATGCAAATGTCTTACGACAATGGCGACATTTATAAAGGGGAATATAAAGGCTGGTACTGTACGCCGTGCGAAACGTTCTGGCCAGAAAATAAATTGCCTGAAGGCAAACACATTTGCCCAGACTGCGGCCGTCCGTTGGAATTGGTCAAAGAAGAAGCATACTTTCTCAAAATGCAGAAATATGCTGATCGTTGGCTTAAATTCATTGACGAACATCCTGATTTCATTCAGCCTGAATCGCGGCGTAACGAAATGATTTCCTTCGTCAAGAGCGGTCTCGAAGACCTTTGTGTATCTCGTACGTCTTTCGACTGGGGCATTAAAGTGCCTTGGGACCCAAAACACATCGTCTACGTTTGGTTCGATGCCTTAGCCAACTATTTAACGGCTATTGGCTACATTGACGACCCGGAAAAATATAAGAAATTCTGGCCTGCCAATCTTCATCTCGTTGGCAAAGAAATCGTTCGCTTCCATACGATTATTTGGCCGATTATGCTCATGAGCTGCGGCCTGCCTATTCCGCACAAAGTATTCGGTCATGGATGGCTCATCGTCGATGGCACGAAAATGAGTAAATCCCTGGGTAACGTCGTCGACCCGATTCCCTTGATTGAACGGTACGGTGCCGATGCCTTGCGGTATTACTTGCTCCATGAAGTCCGTCTTGGCCAAGATGGTAACTTCTCGTTGCCGTCGTTTATTAACCGCATTAATTCCGATTTAGCTAATGACTTGGGTAACCTCTTGCAGCGTACCCTCGCTATGGTTGAAAAATACGAAGGCGGTATCGTCGCAGGGCCGACAGCCAAAGACACTGTAGACGATGAATTAGCGCAATTTGCCACAGAAACGGCGAAGAAATTTGATACCCTCATGTGCGACATGAAGATTAACGATGCCATTAACGACGTATGGGCCCTCATTCGCCGCAGCAATAAATACATTGACGAAACAACGCCTTGGGTCCTCGCTAAAGACGACGCACAAAAAGAACGCCTCCAGACCGTACTCTATAACCTCCTCGAAGCATTGCGCATCATTGCTACCCTCGTCATCCCGGTCATCCCGGTCAGCGCGGCAGAAATGTGGAAACAACTGGGCCTTGGCGATTTCAAAACAGCTACCCTTGATGCAGCAAAAGTATGGGGCGGCTACCCTGTAGGCACGAAGGTTCAAAAAGGCGACGCTCTCTTCCCGCGGTATGACTTAAAAGAAGAAATTGCGGAAGTCAAAGAAGAAAAGAAAGAAGAAGCCTGCCCAGCTGCCAAGAACCCGACGAAACCGGAAATCTCCATCGATGACTTTGCCGAATGCGACCTCCGTGTCGGTAAAATCGTAGGCTGCGAAAAGATTCCAAAAGCGAAAAAACTCTTGAAATTGCAAATCGACTTAGGCACAGAAACACGGCAAGTCGTCAGCGGTATTTCTAAATACTACGAACCGACGCAGCTCATTGGTCATCACGTCATCGTCGTGACGAACCTCAAACCGGTTAAACTCTGCGGTGTCGAATCGAACGGCATGGTCCTCGCTGCTCTTGATGGTGCTGATGCACTTCAAGTCGTGACGGTTGACGGCATGCCTGCAGGAAGCCAGGTGCGGTAAAATGTTGTTTGATACACATTGCCACATCAATGACGAAGCGTACAAAGACGACCAGCACGACATGATTCAACGGGCCTTAGATACGGGCCTTGCGTACATGATGTGCCCTGGTACGGATATGCCTACGTCTGCTTCTGCTGTGGCCTTGACGCACCAATATCGGCAAGTCTACGCTGCTGTGGGCATTCATCCCGAAGAAGCGGCAAAGGTTACGCCTGAAAGTTTCGACCAAATACGCAAATGGGTACAGACCGAACCGAAAGTCGTCGCTATTGGTGAAGTCGGCCTCGACTACCATTGGCCTGAACCGTCTCATGAAATCCAGCAGGAAGTCTTCATTGAACAAGTCAAAATGGCTGTCGAATTAGACGTGCCTATTGATATTCATGACCGTGAAGCCCATGGCGATACGATGGATATTCTCCAGAAATATGGCAAAGGCATTCGTGGGGTCTTCCATTGCTATTCCGGGAGCCTCGAAATGGCTGAACAATTAATCAAAATGGGCTTCTATATCGGCTTTACAGGGACTATGGTCTTCCCGAAATCGAAGAAACTCAAACGCATCGTTAGTGAATTGCCAATGGACCGCATCCTCATTGAAACAGACTGCCCGTACCTTACGCCGCCGCCATATCGCGGCAAGCGCAACGAACCGGCGTACGTGCAGTACGTAGCCGCTGAAATTGCGCGCCTCCGTGACATGGATGTGGCCGAAGTACAACGGAAGACTTTGGAAAATGGGAAACGCATTTTTGGAATCGTTGGTGACGAAGGATGAAACGTCCGAAAATAAAAATTACGATTATCGACAAAATCGGCAAAGGTGGCTGCCATCGCGGCCATCATGTCGGTGAAACCTTTGATTACGATACGGACCGGGGCAAACTTTGCCCGATGGCCATGCACGTAGCCTTTCCGTATATCGACATTTTACGTTACGGCGGCTCTATTCCAGGCCAGCCTGAAGGGACAGCCGTCTTTTGTTGTCCTGACGTCGATGTCATTAACGTCTTCAAAGCAGAAATTGTCAAAGAATAAAGGCAGCAAAAAAACGGGGCTGTCGCACGTAATTTGTGCGGCAGCCTTTTTGTGTATACATAAAAATAACTCCCGGTCTATGCAAAACCGGGAGTTGGTGTAGAATAAAGATATGACCAAATACCTATCTACACCTTCAGATTATACAAGA
>OIXX01000137.1_pt1 | contig 59646 bp, 50 predicted proteins | sample 1588161 | NCBI WGS metagenome assembly OIXX01 (sample SAMN03283274) | human gut metagenome | biome: human-associated habitat; material: feces | host: Homo sapiens | place: Peru | collected 2012 | reverse complement strand
TATGCCCAATTAACAACCGTCAGGGAATTGTAATTGATGGTGAAGGTTCAAAGGTAATTTGCAAAGACTAATTTGAAAGTTCCAGTTTGCTGTACTCGTTCCCAGCAGGGTTTGGGGCAGGAGAGGCGCAAGAGACGGGAAAGCCGTGTGCGCGTTCCTGCGCGAGGGCCGCGGGGAGGGGCTGCCTGGGTACGGCGCCTGTCAACTCGGTCTACGTCTTTGATGACCGGGTCGTATTCAATATCAACTTCACGGATGATGCCAAAACGGTCGCCCGTGAGGAAGTGTTGGGTTCGAGTGCTATGGACAATGTTCCAGCATGCTGGGGTCGAATTCACTCGCTGGGATCACACGGTACCCATTACGCAGGAGCAGATCGACGAAAACGCCGTTGCCCACGGTGAGCGTACCGCTAAAGGTGCCATCGTAGACGCGACCCGCACCGCACGAGGGGCTACGATCCTGCAAGACGCACGCAGCGATCTCGGACGGGCCGCCCGCCTGCTCGCACATGCCGAGCGCTCGTTGGGCACCCAGGCGGAATTCCCGGTCAACGGACACGCCCTCGCAGGTGCGGACTTCGCCGTTCACAATCTCGGACGGCTTACGCGGCGTGGGCAGACCGCCAAAGACCTCGGGACAGACCAGCAGGACCTCGGTCCCCGTGCGCTCGCAAGCCTCGACCAGCTCGCGATGGTAGTTGTCGAGCCCGTTATACTTGCAGCTCTCACCCATCAAACAGGCGCTCACCACGATCTTCATACCCCAACCTCACCTCGGTAGATTTTTGGGACATGCCTTAATTTCTACCTCACAAATAGGTAGAAATTAAGGCATGTCCCAAAAATCTACCCGAAGCAAAACGCCCCGCCTGAGACGAATGCTCAAGAGGGGCGTTAATCTCATTCCAAACGGTATTACTGCTGCTTCGGCATCAGCGGATTCTCACGCGACAGGAGATTCATAAACTCCTCGCCCGTGATCGTCTCCTTCTTGTACAGATAACGAGCCAGCTCGTGGAGCTTAAACTTGTTCTCCTTCAGGATCTGCAGAGCGCGGTCATGCGCGTCCTCAATCAGCTTGGCGACAATCGCGTCCACGCGCTCGGCAGTGCCGGGGGCGCAGGTGAGCGACGTGTCCTGGTTGAGGTACGCGTTCTGGACGGTACCGAGCGCCATCATGCCAAATTCATCGGACATACCAAAGCGCGTCACCATGTTACGGGCGAGCTTGGTGGCCTGCTCGATATCGTTGGCCGCGCCGGTCGTCATCTCGCCAAAGATGAGCTCCTCGGCTGCACGGCCACCGCAATAGACGGCGAGCTTGTCCAGGACCTCCTGGCGCGTGGTCAGGAAGCGCTCATCCTCCTCGACCTGCATGGTGTAGCCCAGAGCACCGCTCGTGCGCGGCACGATGGTAATCTTCGTGACCGGCGCAGAGCCCTTCTGGCGGGCTGCGACGATAGCATGGCCGATCTCATGGTAAGAAACGACCTGCTTCTCGTGGTCGGACAGCACCGTAGACTTGCGCTGCTGACCAGCAATGACGACCTCCACCGACTCCTCAAAGTCGTCCTGCGTGGCGCGCTTGCGACCTTCGCGGACGGCGCGCAGGGCGCCCTCATTGATGATGTTGGCCAGGTCGGCACCCGAGGCACCGGGCGTGGCGCGGGCAATCGCGGTCAGGTCGATCGGCGGCTGCGTCTTCACGCTCTTGGCATGCAGCTCGAGGATGTTCTTACGACCGGTCAGGTCGGGCAGCTCAACGGGGATGCGGCGGTCAAAACGACCGGGGCGCAGCAGAGCAGGATCGAGGCTGTCGGGACGGTTGGTAGCAGCGAGGACGACGATACCCTTGTGGTTATCGAAGCCGTCCATCTCGGTCAGCAGCTGGTTGAGCGTCTGCTCGCGCTCGTCATTGCCGCTAAAACCGCCGCCATCGCGCTTCTTGCCGATGGTATCGATCTCATCGATAAAGACGATGCACGGGGCCTTTTCCTTGGCCTGCTTAAACAGGTCGCGCACCTTGGCGGCGCCACGGCCGACGAACATCTCGACGAACTCAGAACCCGAAATGCTAAAGAATGGAACGCCCGCCTCACCGGCAACGGCCTTGGCGAGTAGGGTCTTACCGGTACCCGGAGGGCCAACAAGGAGAGCACCGCGCGGCAGCTTGGCGCCAATTTCCTCGTAGCGCTGCGGCTTCTCCAGAAAATCGACGACCTCCTTGAGAGACTCCTTAGCCTCTTCCTGGCCGGCGACGTCCTTAAAGGTCACGCCCACATCCTTGGAGGCGATAACGCGAGCGCCAGACTTGCCCAGTCCGCCACCGCCAAAGCCACCGCCGCCAAAGTTCATCGACGGGCCGTCATCACCCATAGCCTTCTTCATACGGCGGTTGAGCCACCAACCGATGAGGAAGAAGATGGCCATGGGGAGGATAAGCGTGAGCAGGTAGTAGGTCATCAGACCCGAGTTTTTATCGGGAACGACCGACTCCAGGGACGCACCGGATTCAAGCACGCGATCGGTAAAGCCCGCATCATTCGGCACGCCGGTCGTCTTATAGGCGATGTTCTCGTCCTCGCCCTTTTTGGTGTAATAGATCGTGTAATCGTCCGTGTTGTACTCGACCTTGTCGACGCTCTTCTTATCGAGCGCTTTGACAAACGTCGAGTAGTCGGTCTTCGTAATCTGCTGCGTGTGACCGATGTTGGGGAACAGAACGGTCGAGAGCACGAGGTAGACGACGAAGGCGATGAGCACGTAGAGAATCATATTCCGTCTACGTTTGTTGTCATCCATCTCCATCTGCTTGAACTCCATCTACTGGGGTTGATAATGATTTCTAGAATACCCAACCCAGGCGGCGATAAACCGACGCCGGGCACGAAAGGACAGAGATGGCATCACTGGAAGTCGGCAAGGTTCAAATCTATACGGGCGACGGCAAGGGCAAGACGACGGCCGCGCTGGGGCTCGCGCTGCGCGCCACGGGTTATGGTCTTAACGTGCTCATGCTTCAGTTTGCCAAGAAGCTGCACTGCGCCGAACATGACGCAGCGCCGCGTTTGGGGCTGCGCATTGTGCAGGCGGACCGCGATACCCCCGAGGCCTGCGCGGCGCAGATCATGGAGTTGGCACGCGAGCAGATTAACCAGGTAGACGTGCTAATTTTGGACGAGCTGGGCGAGGCCATGCGCCGCGGATTCGTGGCGCGCGAGGATATCGAGGAGCTCATCGTGATGAAGCCCGCCACCACCGAGCTCGTACTGACCGGCCGCGGCCTGCTGCCCCTGGCCGACCTCGCCGACCTCGTCACCGAAATGCGCCCCATCAAACACTACTTCGATGAAGGCCTGCTTGCGCGCAAAGGCATCGAATACTAACCAGCCAGCAAGGGACGCAGAAAGAAGTTGCGGTGAAATAGTTCCTGTTTGGCGGCCTACAAGGCCATTTAGGAACTATTGCACCGCAACTTATGAGGGGCATGGCGAACACGGGGCTAGGCGGTGGCGCGGCCTAGCCAGTTGCCGCTGTGATGGTAGATGGTGAACAGGGTGGCCGTGATGAGCCAGGTTACGGGGTAGACCAGCAGAAGGTGCTCGAGCGAAGGATCGAACGGCATAATCGCAAACACCCAGATTACCCTGAGCACGACCGTACCAAAAATCGTAAGCAGCATAGGCTGCAGGCTCACGCCGGCACCGCGGATGGAGCCCGACGCGTTCTCGATAATCGAGAAAATCGCGTAGAACGGCGCGATGAAATGAATGATGGTCGTGGTGTACCCCGAAATCGCGGCATCATCGATAAACAGGCGCGACAGCTGGCCCGAGAACACCATCAGCACCACCGACAGGCTGCCAATCAACACAAACGACAGAACGAGCGAGGTGTGATAGCCCTTGCGCATGCGCTCGTAATTACGCGCGCCGAAGTTCTGCGCCGAGAACGTGGTGATCGACACGCCCAGCGCCTCGGTGACCATCCAAATAATTCCATCCAAGCGGCCAGACAGGCCCCAAGCAGTCGTGACGTCGGCGCCAAACGAATTCACCGACACCTGAATCAGCACGTTCGAAATCGAATACGCGGCCGACTGAAAACCCAGCGGCAAGCCGCACGAAATCATGTTCTTGCAAATGGCGCGGTCGATGCCGAGCTTAGACAGCGACAGACGCCAGGCACCCGGAGCACGCATCATGCGCAACACAATCATGGTGGCGTTAGAGCAAATAGTCAGCGCCACCGCGATCCCGCAGCCTAGGGCCTCCATATGCAGCACGGCAACAAAGATGATGTCGAGCACCACATTGACAAGGCACCCGGATGCAATAATAACCGCCGGTCCGCGCGTATCGCCCACGGCACGCAGCAGCGCCGTTCCCATGTTGAGCAGCAGCGCCGCAACCATCGCGGCAAAGAAGCAACGGGCATAGGCCACGCCCTCGGCCAGCAGCTCACGCGGCGTGTTCATGAGAACCAGCATGGATTCGACAAACACCACGCCCAGAATAGACACGACAATACCGCCCACCAGCGCAAGCGTCATGGCCGTGTGCACCGAGCGGCTCAGACGCTCGTCGTCGTGCTGGCCAAAATATTGACCGGTAATGATCGCGCAACCGGCGCCCACGCCCACGCAAAAGCCAATGCACAGTTCGGTGAGCACCATCGTGGCCTGAATACCGCCCAGCGCAAGCTTGCCGCCAAACTGACCGACGATATAGGTGCCGATCAGTGTGTACGCCTGCTGAAAAAACGAGCTAAAGAAGATAGGCACGCAAAGGGTAAGGAGTTGACGCCAGATGATTCCCTGAGTCACATCGACCGACGAATCACCGCGACGCTGCTTACGTGCCATATGGCTCCTTTTCAATAAATTAACCTCTGAATACCCATAACGATAACAACATACATCTATAACAAATGCAAAAGACCTGGGTTAGCTCGGGAAAGATATCAAGACTCCAGGGGCCATCAAACTACAAACGTCAGACAAATACGAGAACGTTTTACTAACCCATTTGCGCGCCATGATTAGAATCCTATAATCATTCGACCGGATTTATTCTCGGATGCGAATAGAGGATGACGTGGAGGGATTTAATCGGCAAGGCGCAGAGCGCACCGCCTTATGTGTGACAGCCGTGATCGCGGCCACAATTGTCGGCCTTGGCTTTGGCCGTCTGATGATTGCACCGGCCGATGTCGCCGCCATTCTTGTCTCCCCCATCATGGGAACCATGGATACCTTTACCCCGCAGGCGCTTCTCACCGTGCTTAACATCCGCCTTCCACGCGTTATCGCTGCGCTGGGCGTAGGTTCGTCCCTGGCACTCGCCGGTGCCAGCTACCAGGGGCTTTTCAAAAATCCCATGGTGTCGCCCGATATCCTGGGCTCCAGCGCGGGAGCGTCGTTTGGAGCCGCGCTCGGCATTCTGCTGTCGTTTGACAACCACCTCATACAGCTCATGGCCTTTGCCGTGGGCCTTGCCGCCGTCTTGATCTCGTACACCAGCGCCGTGCACATTGGGCACGGTGGCAACCAGACATTAATGCTCGTCCTTTGCGGCCTTATCGTCGGGACACTCTTCCAGGCGTTTGTTTCCATGATCAAATACACCGCGGACCCCGATTCCAAGCTGCCCGAGATTACCTATTGGCTCATGGGATCCATCGCAAAGGTCACCTGGGACGATCTGCGCCGCTTTGCACTCCCCTTTGTAGCAGGCGTGATTCCGCTCATACTACTTCGCTGGCGCCTTAATGCCATGTCAATGGGCGACGAAGAGGCCGAATCGCTTGGCATTAACATCAAAACCATGAGACTTGTTTACATCATCGCATCGACCCTGCTCACGGCCGCCGTCGTCTCCATCGCGGGCATCATCGGATGGGTGGGTCTCATCATCCCCCATGTTGCGCGCTTTCTCTTTGGACCGGACAACCGCTCGGTGCTGCCGGCATCTTTTGCCATCGGCGGCGCCTTTATGGTGCTCGTCGACACCGCCTGCCGCTCACTTATGGCATCGGAAATCCCCTTGGGGATCCTGACCTCTGTAATCGGAGCGCCGTTCTTCTTTTTCATTCTGCTCAAAACGCAGCGAGGTGAGGCGTAGATGGCAGCCCACACCTTATCCGCGCAGCATCTATCGTGCGGATACCACGGCAATACCGTTCTCGAAGGCATCGACCTCTCCGTTTCCGAAGGCGAAATCATGTGCCTCCTCGGTCCAAACGGGGCCGGCAAGACCACTCTCTTCCGAACGATGCTAGGGTCGCTCGCACCCATTTCCGGAACGATCATCGTTGACGGCAAGGAGCGGTCATCCTATACACGGCGCGCTTTTGCCCAGCTCGTGGGGTATGTTCCGCAAACGCACGAACCGCCGTTTCCCTATAGCGTGCAGCAAATCGTCGAGATGGGCTGCGCCGCGCGACTCGACCTGTTTGGCGCTCCCGGCAAAAAGGAAACCGAACGAGCGCTGACCGCCCTCCGCGACTTAGGGATAGAGTATCTCGCGGCAAAGCCGTACACGCAGATTTCGGGCGGCGAACGTCAGATGGCGCTCATTGCCCGCGCCCTTATGCAGGACACGCCGCTTCTTATGATGGACGAGCCCACCGCGGCGCTCGACCTTGGCAATCAGGTGGCCGTACTTCGCACCATTAAGCAGCTGGCGGTAAAAGGCCATGGCGTGCTCATGACGACGCACAACCCCGACCACGCTTTTCTCTGCGCAACCAAGGTCGCGCTCATTCTGCAGGACCGAAAGATTCTTACGGGAAGCGTTGACGAAGTGCTCAATGCGCCGAATCTAAAGAAGGCCTATGGCATCGACGTGCGCATTTTAGAGCAACGGGACACGATTGGGGACACGATCCGCACCTGCGTCCCCACGCTCAGCCAATAGCCGCCACCAGCACCCCATAAACCGCCTGTCCTGCGCAGGCCAAGCGGCGGCAGCGCGCAACGACCCGCCGCCGCACCCACACGTTTATTACCATCCCCCAAGAGGAAAGAAGGACAAAGGATGGATAATCAAATTGAGAACCTGAACCAGCACGCATTCAGCCGTCGCGACTTCCTTAAGGTCGCCGGCCTTACCGGCGTGACCCTAATGGGCCTTGCCGGCTGCGGCAACACGGCCAACGTTAAGAAGGATGCCGGCTCCGCTGCAGACAGCGCCACCAAGAGCAGCAAGAGCAAGACCATCACCGTCACCGACATGGGCGGCACCAAGGTCGAGGTTCCCACCAACATCACCAAGTTTGCCGACGGTTGGTTCGCCCACAACGAGATCTCGATTATGCTGACCGGCGATAAGGGTATCGTCGCCACCGCCTGCTCCAAGGAGAATTATCCCTGGATGTATAAGGTCGCGCCGCGTTTGGAAGATGCAACCGTTTCCTTTGGCCAGGACTTCAACTTCGAGGACCTCGTGGCGCTCGAGCCCCAGGTAATCTTCGACTCCAAGGACGCCCTGCGCGACAAGGCCACCGAGGTCGACATCCCCGTCGTCAACTGCATGTTTAAGACGTTTGACGAAATGCAAAAGTCTATCGAGCTCACGGCCAAGGTCTTTGGCGGCAAGGCGCCCAAGATCGCCAAAAAGTACAACGCCGAGCTCGAGAAGACCATCAGCGACATTGAGTCAAAGACCAAGAAACTCGACGATGCCGACAAACCCGCAGTCCTGCACGGCAACTCGGTCTACACGCTCACCATCGACGGCACCGGCACGATCATCGACGACTGGATCCGCGTCGCCGGCGGTCGCAATGCTGTGACGGAAAGCACCGAGGGCAACGCCCAAGCCAAATTCTCGATGGAGCAGGTGCTTGCCTGGAACCCCGACGTGATCATCACCGGCAACCCGACCGAGGTGGACCAGATCCTCAACGACCCCAACTGGCAGTCCATTCCCGCCGTTCAGAACAAGCAGGTTTACGTCAACCCCAAGGGCGTCTTTGGCTGGGACCGCTACGGCGTCGAGGAGCTACTGCAGGTGCAGTGGGCGGCAAAAATACTGCATCCTAACATGTTCAAGAAACTCAACATCGAGAAGGCCGTCAAGAACTTCTATCGTGACTACCTCGACTACAAGCTTAGCGACGATGAGGTGAAGCTCATCATGGCCGCCAAGAACCCCGAGGCGTAATTCAGTTCCAGATAATTTTGTTGGGCCTAACCGGAATCACCACCGATTAGGCCCATTTTTATACCCAATATTTGTGTTACATTAGATGTACAATAGCAGTTAAGGAGGTAACCAACATGACTACCATGACCATTCGCTGTAGCGAAGAAGACAAAAGAGCCGCAGCGGCCGTTGCCGAATACTACGGGTTTGATCTATCCTCCATTACTCGAGCGTTTTGGAAACAGATCGGGCGAACCCATCGGATTCCGCTCGACCTTGGCAATGAACAGCCAAACGAGGAGAGTCTCAAGAGCATCTTTGAGGCTGACGAGATTCTCGCCGCAGGAGGAACCGGCGAATCATTCGACTCTGGTCGAGCGCTCCTCGACGCCGCCATGTCGTAAACATGGGAAGACTCAAAGCTCAGTTCTTGACTACGTTCAAACGCGACATTAAACGGCTCGATAAGAAACATATCGACGATGCTCCTCTTGCCGAAGTAATCGATTTGATTATCGAAAATAGCCCGGCTTCGATTACCGAGCTCAAAGGACGGCATCGCATGCATACATTAAGCGGCGCATGGTGTGGCAGCAAAGAATGTAATATATGCAATGCTGGCGACTGGCTGCTCATTTGGCGAATCGAAAACGATATTGCACTCTTGCAGCGAACCGGGACACATGACGAACTCTTCAGATAATGAAAGCCCGCGCAATGGAGCGCACAAGCTCCATTGCGCGGGCTTTTTGTTAGTGATACAGCCCCAGCTGGTAGTGGTACTCGTTGCTCACATGCGGGCACAGCTGCCAAAAGGCGACAGCACTTGCCGCGGCCACGTTAAGCGAATCGACCCCATGCGCCATCGGAATACGCACGGCGCGGTCGCAGCCTGCAATGGTCTTGGCGCCCAAGCCAGCACCCTCGGTGCCCATAAAGATTGCCAGGCGATCAATCTCCTGCAGCGCGGGATCGTCGAGCGACACCGAATCGTCCGTCAACGCCATGGCAGCGCACGAAAAGCCGGCATCGTGCAGCGCCGCCAGACCATCGTGCGGCCATATGCGTGCCTCAGTGCCAATGCGCGTCCACGGCACCTGGAACACCGTACCCATGCTCACGCGGGCCGAGCGACGGTACAGCGGGTCGCAGCAGGTGGGGCTCACCAGAATGCCATCGACATTCAGCGCAGCGGCCGAACGGAAAATCGCGCCGACGTTGGTGTGGTCGACAATGCCCTCGAGCACGCACACGCGCACCGGGCGCTCCCCTGCCGCCTCTACGACGCCGTCCAAGAACTCGGCAACCGGAATCTGACGCGGACGACGAAACGCCGCGAGCGCACCGCGCGTCACGTTAAAGCCCGTCAACTTTTCCATGAGCTCCATCGGGGACACGAACACGGGAACCGGACCGGCGCCCTCGCGCAAGACAAGCTGCTCAAACAGTGGCATCATCTGGTCGAGCCAGCGTTCACCCAAAAGAAAGCTCACCGGCTCGTATCCGGCGCGCACCGCACGCTCTATGACCTTGGCGCTCTCGGCGATAAAGATGCCCTTTTGCGGTTCCAGTACGCAGCGCAGCTCACGCTCGGTCAGTCGCACATAGGCATCGAGCCGCTCGTCCTCGAGCGAATCGATTCGCAGCACCTCAACGGCATCAGTCATAGTGGCCAGCCCGCACCTTTCTTTGCAGCACCTATACAAATATCGGGGCAACGCCATGCGCCGCCCCGTAATTCATTTCATCCCGATAATACCGAAGGGATAATCGGTTTTACGCCTCAACGCGACGATACGTTACGAACTCATAATCGACACCCTCGTCACCCTCGCCCGCGGCAATCGTGGCAACACCGCCACGCCGCGCAACCTCCCACGCGGGATCGGCATCCAGATCGGGAAAGTACGTATCCACGTCATGCACGCAATGGTTATGCGTAACCTCGGCCTCGGCGCAATACGGCAAAAACTGCCGATACACCTCGCCGCCACCGAGCACCCACGCAACGGGCTCATCGGCTAACGCGGCGAGCGCTTCGTCGACGCTATGCACCACGTCGACGCCCTCGCGGGCAAAACCCATATCGCGCGTGAGCACGATATTACGACGGTTCTCGAGCGGACGCCCGCCGGGAAAACTCAGCAGCGTCTTGCGTCCCATAATGACCGGGCAGCCTTTGGTGCACGCCACAAAATGGCGCATGTCAGCACGATTGGACACGACCATATCGCCCTCGCACCCAATACCCCAGTCGTCACACACGGCGACAATGGCAGAAAGCTTACACGTCATGAGCGCCACCTACACCGCAATGGGAATGTTTCTGACCTGCGGGCCGTGCTCATAGCCCTCCACGATCAGGTCGTCGGTCGTAAACGCATAGAAATCGTGCACGTCGGGGTTCAATGAAACCTTGGGGGCCACAAACTGCGGACGCTCGATAAGCTCGCGGACGATATCGACATGACGGTCGTAAATGTGGGCATCGGCGATCACGTGCAGCAGCTCGCCGGGAATCATATCGACGGACCGTGCGACCATCATCAGCAAGATGGCATACTGGCACACGTTCCAATTGTTCGCGGCCAAAATGTCCTGGCTGCGCTGGTTGAGAATCATGTTGAGCGTTGGCTTGTCGTCCTGCGGACGCTGCGTCACGTTATACGTCACGCTGTACGCGCACGGATACAGGTGCATCTCGGACAAGTCGCTAAACACGTACGTGTTGGTCATGATGCGGCGGCTGTACGGCGTATGCTTAAGGTCGTACAGCACGCGGTCCATCTGGTCAAAATCGCCCTCGGGATAATGGCTCTTCTGCCCAATCTGGTAGCCGTAAGCCTTGCCGATGGAGCCGGTCTCGTCGGCCCACTCATCCCAAATATGGCTGTTGAGGTCATGCACGTTATTGGACTTCTTTTGATAGATCCATAGGATCTCATCCATGGCAGATTTGAGGGCCGTACGACGCAGGGTAAGCGCGGGAAACTCCTCACGCAAGTCGTAGCGCGCCGTGACACCAAAGTTTTTAATGGTATAGGCAGGGGTGCCATCCTCCCACACCGGGCGGACCTTTTGGCCCTCGGTGGTGGTGCCATGGTCCAGAATATCGCGGCACATGGTTACAAACTGTTGATCAGCCTTGCTCATTGACCCTCCTGTCAGTCGCCTACAAGCGAGATTCATTGTAGCCCAGACGCACGCGGCCCCACAGCCCAAACATAAGCCCTCATTTTCTGGCATATGCCAGATAAGGGCCACGAGGGCTGCGGCTGCCACGAACGGCACGGCACCGCGAGCTCGGAGCGCGACGCCGAGCGCAACCCCACGGTCAAAGCCAACAACAAAGGCCACCCGGTAGCTTCCGAGTGGTCTTTGCCATATCAAGCTGGAATTACAGCCCTATTTCTTATTACGCATCTGCGCTTCCATCTGGCGCAGCAGCTCCATATCGGACTTGGGGCCGCCCGTACCCAGGCCGCCCATGCCGCCCAGGCCCATAGCGTCCAGGCCAGGGATATTGGGCATGCGCATCTTCTTGCCCTTCTTACCCTTCTTGCGCTTTTTGCCGCCGGCCTGTGCCTGATTGGCCATCGTGCGCATGCGGCCCATCATCTTATTCATCTCGCCCCACTGCTTCATAAGGCTGTTGACCTCGGTGGGGGTTACGCCGGCTCCCTTGGCAATGCGGGCACGGCGCTGGCCGTTGATGATGGAGGGACGCAGGCGCTCCTCCTTGGTCATCGACATGATGATGGCCTCGTTCTTATCGAAGATGCCCTCGTCCAGGTTGCCGCCCATCTGGTTGAGTGCACGCTGACCACCGGGGAGCATGCCCAGAATACCCTTCATGCCGCCCATCTTTTTGACGGCCTTCATCTGGTCGAGCATATCGTTCATGGTAAAGCCCTCGCGCAGCATGCGCTCGGCAGCCTCGAGCTGCTCTGCATCGGCTGCCTCCTGGGCCTTCTCGATAATACCTACGACATCGCCCATACCCAGAATGCGCTTGGCCATGCGATCGGGATAGAACGGCTCCAGTGAATCGGGTTTCTCGCCCATGCTCACGAACTTGATGGGCTTGCCGGTCACCTGACGCACCGAAAGTGCGCCACCGCCACGGGCGTCACCGTCGAGCTTGGAGATAATCACGCCATCAAAGTCGGTGCGATCGGCAAACGTCGAGACCACGTTGACGATGTCCTGGCCGGTCATGGCGTCGACGACCATCAGCACCTGGTCGGGCTTGACGGCCTTCTTGATGTTGACGGCCTCCTGCATCATCTGCTCATCGATCTGCAGACGGCCGGCGGTGTCGACGATGACCACGTCGCGCAGGTGGTCGACGGCCTCCTGAATGGCGCCCTTGGCGATGTCGACCGGATGCGCACCGTCGCCGCGGAAGACCGGCACGCCGATCTCGCCACCGAGCGTGGCCAGCTGGTCGGCTGCGGCGGGACGGTAGACGTCGCACGCGGCGAGCAGCGGCGAGCGGCCTTGCTTCTTGAGCAGGTAGGCCAGCTTTACGGCAGCCGTGGTCTTACCGGAGCCCTGCAGACCCACGAGCATGATGACATTGGGGATGCGGTTGCTAAAGACGAGCTTGCTCTCGGTTGAGCCGAGCATCTCGGTGAGCTCGTCGAGCACGATCTTGACGACATTTTGCGCCGGTGACAGCGACTCCATGACCTCGGCGGTCATGCAACGCTCCTTGGTCTTGGCGACGAACTCCTTGACGACCTTAAAGTTGACGTCGGCCTCGAGCAGCGCCATGCGAATGTCGCGCATAGCCGAGGTGATATCGGCCTCGGTCAGCTTACCCTTACCGCGCAGGCGGTCAAATGTGTCGTTGAGGCGATCGCTCAGAGAATCAAACACTAGTCACTCCTTAGTTGGACTCGCCCACCAGGGCGCGGCAGAAATCTTTGGCGTTAAACTCCTGCAGGTCATCGACCTGCTCACCCACGCCGATGCGCAGGATCGGGAGCTTGAGCTTCTCGGCCACGGCCATGGCGATACCGCCCTTTGCCGTGCCGTCGAGCTTCGTCATGATAATACCGTCCAGGCCCAACGCCTCGTTAAACTCGAGCGCCTGGTTCAAACCGTTCTGACCCGTCGCGGCATCGATCACAAGCACGACCGAGACTGGCATGGGACCGGCAGCCATATTGGCGGCGCGCTTGCGGGTCACATTGACCACCTTGGCGAGCTCGCGCATGAGCTCGGGGCTCGTGTGCAGACGACCGGCGGTATCGATGAGCACCAGGTCGCTGCCGCGCTTATCGGCCTCGTTGAGCACGTCATAGCACACGCTCGCCGGATCGGAACCGCGGTCACGCTTGATAACCGGTACGCCGGCACGCTGGCCCCACACATCGAGCTGTTCAATGGCAGCGGCGCGGAAGGTGTCGGCCGAGCCGATCACGACGTTCTTGCCGCGGACGGCCATGGCGCTCGCAATCTTGCCGACCGTGGTGGTCTTGCCGGCACCGTTGATGCCGACAAACAGCACACAGCTCGGCGTATCGGAAAACGGGTCGCGCTCAACGGGCACAAAATGACCCTCGAGCTGCTCGGCCAGGGCGCGGCGAAGCTGCGGGGCGGTCTTGAGGTTCTTCTTGGCCGCGGCGTCACGCAGGTCATCGGAGACCTGAATGGCGACCTCGGCACCCATGTCACCCATGACGAGGGTATCCTCAAGATCCTCCCAAAAATCCTCGTCGACCTCGCCGCCAAAGTAGAAGACCTCGTTGAGGGCCTCGCGGCTGCGCTCGAGTCCGCGCGAGAGTACGTCAAAGAATCCCATTATGCATTCACGACCTTTCCGGTTTCGCGATCGAGTTTTTGAGAGACGACGCGACTGACGCCGTCGGCTTGCATCGAGACGCCGTAGAGAACGTCAGCATCCTCCATAGTACGGCGCTGATGCGAAATGACCAAGAGCTGCGTATCGGAACGCAGCACATCGAGGGCGCCGATGAGCTTGGACAGGTTGGCGTCGTCGAGCGCGGCCTCGACCTCGTCCAGCACATAGAACGGCACCGTACGCGTCCGGTATACGGCAAAGAGCAGGGCGAGCGCCGTCAGGCTCTTCTCGCCACCCGACATGAGCATCATCTTGGTGATGCGCTTGCCGCGCGGCTGCGCCACGACCTCAATACCCGTCTCGGCCGGATGCTCGGGATCGGTCATCTCCAGATGCGCCTGGCCACCCGGGAACAGCATAGCGAAGATCTCGCGGAAGTTCGCATCGACCTTCTCGAAGGTCACCAGGAAGGCCTTGCGCATCTTGCGGTCGATGGCCACGGTAATCTTGGTGAGCGCCTTGCGCGCGCTCTCCAGATCGGCCAGCTGCTCCTCGATGTAATCGGCGCGGCGCTTGAGCTGCTCGTACTCCTCCATGGCAACTTGGTTCACAGGGCCCAGGTTGTTAATCTGGCGCACGAGTTGGTTAAGCTCGCGCTCGGCGGCGTCGCGATCGGTGGGCGCCGGCAGCATGAGCGCTTCCTCGAGTACCGTGGTGCCATCGGCGGTAATGGCCTTGATGGCCGCCTCTACCTGCACCTCGAGCTTGCCGCGCGCGACCTTGAATTCGTTTTGCGTCGCGGTGGCGGCATCAACCCGCTCCTTGGCGCGGGAGACCTCGGCCTTGGCGTCCTCGATGGTCTTCTTGAGCGAGGCTGAATCCGCTTCCTCAAGCGTTGCCTGGTCACGCAGGCGCGCGGCCCAATCCGACGCGCGCTCCAACAGGGCCGAATAGCGCTCGTGCATGGGGTCGACGCGCAGACGCAGCAGCTCGAGCGAGCGCGAGGCCTGGCGGGTTCCGCGAATACGACGGTCGATGCCCTCCAGGCGATGCTCCAGGTCGGGCACACGGCCTTTCAGCGAACGCAGGCGCTCGCTCGTCTGGGCCAGGCGCACCTTAGCGTCGGCGAGCTTGCCGGCGGCCTCGGAGTCATCGCGCCGAACGCGATCGAGCTCGTCGTTGGCTTCGGCAATCTGGAGACCCAGGTCGCTTGCCTGCGCACGGGCCTCGTCGCGCGAACGGGTGAGCTCGTCCACGCGCGGGCGCGCAGCGCGAACGGCCTCGGCGGCCTGCTCACGACGCTTGGAGATGCGCACGCGCTCGACCTCGGCATTGTTGGCGCTTTGCTCCAAGCGGCCGATCTCGGAGAGCAGCGAGCGGCGCTCACCCTCAAGACGGGCGATCTCGCCGGCGGCATCGCCCTCAGCGGCGCGCGCCTCCTCGACGGCCGCATTGGCTTCGACGACCTGGTCCGAAACATGCTCAAACACGGCAGCCAGATCGGGCTCCAGGCCCTCCAACTCGCGAATACGACGCTTGCGCTCCAGGGCACCCGATGCCTCGCCGGCATCGAGGCCCACGCGCACCAGGCCGCCGCAGGCAACGCGAGCACCATCGGGGGTCACGTATGTCACGCCGTCAACGACCGGCGCCGACAGCGCGGCAGCAAGATCGTCCACTACGTAATAGCCGCCGAGCAGCGCCTCGACGACCGGACCGTAGCCCGCGCGCACGGACAGGCGATCAACAAGACGGGTACCGGCGGCACCCTCGGCGGCCGCAGAGCCGCTCACGCCGCGCGAAACCAGCAGCGCCTCGCCCGAGGCCTTCTTTTGGTCCAGGGCAGCGCGACCGGCGCGCTCAAGTGCGGTAGCATTATCGAACAACAGGGCATCGATATCGCCGGCGAGCAGCTGCTCAACCAGACCCTCAAGCTCACGCGGTGCCTCGAGCACATCGCCCAGACGGCCCGAAACATCGTCGCCCAGCGCACCCACCAGACGGCCTACAAGCGGCGAGCTGTCGGCCATGCGAGCATCGAGCTTCTTTTGGCTCGCGAGCTCTGAGCGCACCTCGGACAGCTTGTTGCGTGCCTCGCCCTCGCGGGCACGCAGGTCCTTGAGGGCAGCGCGTGCCGTCTCGGTGGCCTCGCGCGCATCACTTTGGGCCTGACGAGCCGCCTCTAGGGTGCTCTCAAGCTCCTCAGCACGGTTGCGGCGGCTATCAAGCGATGCCGTAACCTCCTCGAGCTGCTCATCGATCTGCTCCAGGCGCGAGGCATACATGTTGTCCTCGACCTCGGCATTGGAAAGCGAATCCTTTACCTTGGCGAGCTCGAGCGCAGCATTATCGGCAACGCGCTGCACATCGCGCTGCTCGCGCGTAAGCTGCGAAATCTGCGCATCAAGCGCCACGCGGCGCTCGTGAAGCTCGGCGGCGGCAGGACCAGCGGCGTCGACGTCCTCCTGGGCCTGCATATGCGCGCCGGTCACTTCCTCGAGCTGGGCGCGTGCGTCCTCGAGCTCCTCGACCACGCGACGACGCTGATGCTCGGAGCTCGAAATCTGACCGCGCATGTCGGACAGGCGCGACACCATGTTATGGCCCTTTTCCTCGAGCAGACGCATGTCGGAGTTAATGCGACCGACCACATCTTGCATATGGCGGCGCTGTTCGCCCAAGTCGCCCACAAACAGGCCCTTTTCTTCGAGCATGACCTGGAGCTTCTCGAGCTCGCACTCTTTCTCACCCAGGCGGTACTGCGCAAGCTCCAGCTCGGCGGCGCCCTCCTTAGAGCGGCTCTCCAGGTCGTTCCACTGCGATTGCAGCGAACGCAGCTCGTCGACGGCCAGCATCTGCGTAAGCTCGTTCGCGCGCGAGGACAGCTCTTTGTACTTGCGCGCGCGATCGACCTGACGCTCCAGAGGTCGCAGCTGACGGGCGATTTCCTTGTTGATGTCGCGGGCACGGGTCAGGTGCTCGTCCATCGACTTGATCTTTTTGAGCGCACGCTCCTTGCGACGCTTGTGCTTGGAGATGCCGGCGGCCTCCTCAATGAGGGCACGGCGCTCCTCGGGGCGGCTCTGCAAAATGGCATCGAGCTTGCCCTGGCTGATGATGGAATGCGTATCCTTGCCCAGTCCCGAATCGTGCAGGATGTCCTGGATGTCCATCAGGCGGCACGGGCTCGAGTTGATGAGGTACTCACTCTCGCCCGAGCGATACATGCGGCGGGTAATAGCCACCTCGTCAAAGTCGACGGGCAGCATATGGTCCGAGTTGTCAAGCACCAGCGTGACCTCGGCCACACCCACCGGCTTACGCGCCGACGAGCCTGAGAAGATGACGTCTTCCATAGCCTGGCCGCGCAGCTGCTTGGCGCTCTGCTCGCCCAGGACCCACAGAATCGAGTCGGAGATGTTCGATTTTCCCGAGCCGTTGGGACCGACGATGACGGTCAGGCCCGGCTCAAACGTCATATGGGCGCGGTCGGCAAACGACTTAAACCCTTTGAGCGTGAGGGACTTGAGATACACGGTTCCTCGCTTACACGTGCTTCTTGTTCAGAATCACGCCGTTGGTGGTGTAGCCCATGCGGTCGAGCGCCTCGAGCGCGGCAGCTCCCTCTGCTTCCTTCTTGGAGGAACCGGTGCCGCGGCCCTGGCGGATACCGTCGATAAGCACCACGGCGGTAAAGGTCGGTGCGTGCGCCGGGCCCTCAGAGCCAACGAGCTTGTACGCCGGAGGCTCGTGGCCGTCGGCCTGCACGCACTCCTGCAAAAACGACTTGGGGTTCGCAGGATGCTCGGCACGCTCGGAGGCCAAATGGGGCTTAAGCGTGCGGTGGATGAACTCCGCCGCAACGTCCCAGCCGGCATCCAGGTACAGGGCGCCCACGAGCGACTCGTAGACGTTCTCGAGCGCCGAATGCAGGCCGCGCGCGCCCGTGCCGGTCTCGGAGGCACCAAAGATGATGATGTCGTCGATGCCCAGCTCATGGGACACCTCGGACAGCGTGGCACCCGAGACGAGCGACACCTTCAGGCGCGTAAGTTTGCCCTCGTCAAACTCCGGATAGGACTCAAAGAGCGAGCGGGCAACCACGGCGCCCAAAATGGAATCGCCCAAAAACTCAAGGCGCTCATAGCTCGCCGAGACGGGCTGACCTTCCACGGCAGAGGGGTGCGTGAGCGCCGCGCGCAGCAGCACCTTGTTATTGAACTCGTGGCCCAGGATTTCCTGGGCGCGCGCGAGTCGTTCAGACAATGCCAAGATCTAGGCCTCCTTGGCGTTTTCGATCGCGTCGACGGCGTCGGCGACAGAATTGAGCGACAGCAGGGTCTCGTCGTCGATCTCGAGGTCGAACTCGTCCTCGATGGCCGTCACCAGCTGCAGACGCTCGAGCGAATCGGCATCGAGATCGTCGAAGGTGGTCTCGTCGCTAATCTCGGCAACGTCGACACCCAGCACATCGGCGGCGATTTCGGCGATCTTATCGAAGATTTCGGAGCGGTCCATAGCGCTTCCTCTCGTATTGTGTGAACATCAACGCGCTGGCGCCGCAAGCGCAGCGCCAAGACACGGTTTTGATTCTACCCCACGACGAAGGCCGCGAGGCACATAACAGCGCCCTAACTCGCTCCTACAAAACGATGCCGTCCATAGAGTTGGCGACGTTCTCGACAAGCCCGGCGCGCACGGCCTCCGCCGCGGCGAGCGTACCGTTTTTGACGGCCTCGACCGAGGTGGCACCATGGCCGATCAGGACCACGCCACGCAGGCCCAGCAGAATGGCACCGCCCTTAGCATCGCCCGAGAGCTTTGCCTTGATCTCGCGCATCTGCTTTTTGATGAGCAGCGCGGCGATCTTGGTACCGAGCGAAGCCATAAAGGCGCCTTTGAGCTCCTGCAGCAAAAACTTAGCGGCGCCCTCGGTTGCCTTAAGGGCAATGTTTCCCGACATGCCATCGGCAACGACGACGTCAAAGTTACCCGAGGTCAGGTCGGTTCCCTCACAGTTGCCCACAAAGCCGGGAACGGCGGCCTTCATGGCGGGGAAGCACGCCTTGGTAAAATTGGAGCCCTTCTCATCCTCGGTGCCGTTACCGAGCAGACCGACGCGGGGATGCTCAATGCCCAAGACGACGCGCGCATAGGCGCTACCCATCTGGGCAAAACGCACCATGTCGTCGACCTCGACATCGGGGTTGGCGCCCATGTCGCACAGGACTGTCAGGCCGCCGGCGCGGTTGGGCAGCGCATTGGTGAGGCACGGACGCACCGGCTGCTTCTTGCCCTCGGCCTGATACCTAAATGGCGTCACGTAGGCGGTAGCGGCAGCGGTCATGGCGCCGGTGGAGCCGGCAGAGAAGAACGCGTCCGCGTTACCCTTCTTGATAGCGCGACAGGCAAGCACGATCGAGGACTTGCGCTTGGTCATCACGGCTCGAATGGGATCATCGTCCATGGCGATAACATCGGGTGCCTCCAAGGCCTCGACGCGCGCATGGGACGCGGCAAAGGGATTGACGATTTCGGCGGGACCGGCAGCCAGGACCTCAATATCCTGATCAGCTGCCAGGGCAGCCTCAATACCGTCGAGGACAACCTGCGGTTTCTCGTCTCCACCCACAACGTCTACACAAACGCGAACGTTACTCATATACATACTCCTTATACAAAAATGGCCGACTCATTGAGCCGGCCATTGTAGTTCCAGTTGGAACGGCATCGCATCCAGAGAATACAGTTACTCGGTAACGATAACCTCGCGGTCCTTGTAGAAACCGCAGCTGGGGCACACGTGGTGAGGGAGCTTGACAGCACCGCAACGGGGGCACGTGGACTGAGCCGCAGCCGAGATCTTCATGTTGGCGGAACGACGGGTGTGAGTGCGGATACGACCCTGCTTTTGTTTAGGTACGGGCATAGTGACCTTCCTTATGAACTATCCAGTGTGGCGATTACGCGCAAGTAGCGATACTACCACAGTTTTACTCGTCAAGCTTGAGATTCTTCAATGCTGCAAATGGATTTTCCGTGGCAGCGGCCCATTCGGCCTCTGCTTGAGCGGCACAATCGCATTGATCGACGTTGAGATTGATGCCGCACGTGGGGCAAAGACCGCGACAATCGGGCTTGCACAGGACAACGAACGGCGTATCCATGACGACCGCGTCGTTGATGGGCTCACCCAGATCGACGATGCGATCCTCGCCCAGGAGCTCGTAGCCGTCTTCGTAGGCCTCGGGGTCCTCGGGCTCGTTAAAGAGATAGAATTCCTCAATCTCACCGGCAATATCAAACGAAGCGGGCTCAAGGCAACGGTCGCACTCACCGGTTGCGTGAGCGCGGACCATACCCGTAAGCAAAACACCGGTGCCGGCATTGGTAAAGACCACGTCGTAGTCGATGCCGTCCTGCAGCTGGTACTCCTTCTCACCCACCGTATAGGTAGCGACATCGACCTTGCCAGTCAGCGGATACGAGTCTCCGGGAAACTCGAGCTGCTCGGAAAGATCGACGGTAACGCTCGGGAACTCAGCCATTACCACTGACCATTCTGCTGGGCGGCACCCTCGTTGAGTTGCTGACGGCAACGGGTCACCGTGCCGGTCAGGCTCTTGAGGTTCTCCTCGAGGTGCGTAAAGACCTGCTCGGCGTAGTCCTCGGCGGCATAGCGCGTCTCGCGTTCATACTGCTGGGCACGGTCGCGGATATCGTCGGCCTGCTGCTGCGCTAAGCGGACGATCTCCTGCTCACCGGCAATGGTGAGGGCCTGCTGCTGAGCATCGGCGATGATGGAATCGGCCTGAGCGGCGGCGGAGGCCATAAGCTCCTCGCGCTCCTTGAGAATACGGCGGGACTTCTGCCATTCCTCGGGATAGCTCATGCGGATCTCGTCGAGGATGTTAAAGAAGACGTCGGCGTCGATAACCTTCATCTGGGCATTCTTGCCGAACGGCGTCTTAGCCTCTTCGATGAGCCCCTCGAGCTCGTCGACAAGACTCACGATCCTGTCGCCAGGAAAATTCTCGCCCGGCATCCGGTCTCCTTTCATAGGTAACATATCATCGTGTAAGTTTACCACATGCCACCAGGCATTAAAAAACGTCACGAAAAGCGATGTTTGAGCGCCCTGACCACATTGGGCGGAACAAAATTAGAGACGTCGCTACCGAGCGAGGCAATCTGGCGAACCACCGAACTCGAGATATAGCCGTACTGCGGCGCGCTCATGACAAAGATGGACTCCAGCTCGTTATCCAGGCGGTAGTTGAGGTCGGCCTGTTGCAGCTCGTACTCAAAGTCGGTCATGGCACGCAGGCCCTTGACCACAGCCCCTGCTCCCTGTTCGCGGGCAAAATCGACCAAGAGGCCGGTGAAGGGCAGCACCTCGACGCCGTCAATATCACCGAGCGCTTCACGGGCCAGCGCCACGCGCTCATCGAGCATAAACGTGGTGCCGACGCCGTTTTTGCCCTGCGACTCGGCGACGGCCACAATCACGCTGGGAAAGATGCGGCGGGCACGGCGGATGACGTCGATATGGCCAAACGTGATGGGATCGAAGGTGCCCGGCACAATCACGCGGTTGATGGTGTCATTCATGGGCGTCCTCCGTGGGTGCGTCGCTATCGTTGCCATCATCCTCGCCGCCGCCAACCCAACGAAGCAAGTCGACCGAGGTAATGCCGTAACGCTTCTCGCGCACGATCTCAAAGCCTGCCGGGTGCGCACCCGCATCGGCCGCGGCGTGCTCAAAGAGCGCGTAGGCACCCCGCGCCAGCAAGTCCTGCTGGGCCAGGTTCTGCAGTAGCTCCTCGACCGGCTCGGCGCCAAAAGCATAGGGCGGGTCGAGCAGGACCAGGTCAAAGGGTCCGTCCGGCACGCGGCCGCGTGAGGCACTCGCCAGCACGTCACCCATCACCACGCGCCAGCGCGCACGATCACGGCACAGCGACTCGATATTCTTGGTAATCAGACGAGCAGCGTTGCGATCGATCTCGAACGTGGTAAGCGAGCGGGCACCACGTGAGAGCATCTCGATACCCAAAGCGCCGGAACCGCCAAAGGCGTCCAGCACGCGAACCTCGTCAAGATCGAAGTCGAATGCCGACATGACCATAGATGCGCATGCCTCGCGCACGCGATCGGTCGTGGGGCGGGTGACATCGCGACCACGGGGCTCCTCGATCTTACGACCGCGCCATTCGCCGCCGATGATTCTCATCCTCCGCTGACCTCCTTAAAGATGTGTCGATACCGCATGGCGACCGCATCGCGCAAGGGACGCGTCGCCACGGAGTCAAGGTTGCAAGCATACCGCAAGAGCTCAACCGCGTCCAAATGGGCCCACTCGATCAATTCCTCGTCGGCATCGAGGTCAACAAAGCGCAAGGTCACGCCGCCATGCTGACGGTAGCCCAGGATTTCGCCCTCGTGGCGCAGACGCAGGTCCATCTGGGCGAGCGTAAAGCCGTCCGAGGTCTTCTCGAGGGACTGGAGGCGGTCTTGCGCCGCCGACGCGCCGCCATTGCCCTTGGAGTGCGTCATGATCAGACACGTACCCGACACGCTGCCGCGGCCTACGCGGCCGCGCAGCTGGTGCAAGGCCGCCAAACCAAAGCGCTCGCCATTCTCGATGACCATGACGGTGGCATTGGGCACGTCAACGCCCACCTCGACCACCGTGGTCGAGACAAGCACATCGATCTCGCCACGCTTAAAGGCATCGATGACCCGGTCCTTCTCCCCCGCCGGCATGCGGCCATGAAGACGCTCGATGGTAAGCCCCGGTAATGCCAGACGAAGGCGATCGAGCTCGGTCGCCGTGTCATGCAACGGCACGGGCACGGTCACGCGGCCTTCGTCGTCGCGAGCGATGCCGGGTACGTCTTCGAGCTCATCGGCCGAATCGCTCGGCTCCACGAGCGGACAGATCACGTAAGCCTGCTGCCCCTTTTCGTGCGCCTCGCGAATGGCGCCATAGGCCAGGTCGCGACTCGACTCGGTGAGGACGCGTGTCGTCACACCGGCACCCGGAACGGGACGATGGCGGATAATGCTCGTGTTCAGGTCGCCGTAGACCGAGAGCGCCAACGTGCGTGGGATCGGCGTGGCCGTCATAACGAGCAGGTCGGCACCCGGGCCCTTGGCACGCAGGGCGTTGCGCTGGCCCACACCAAAGCGGTGCTGTTCGTCAATCACCACAAGCGACAGATGCTTAAACGCCACGTTATCCGAAAGCACCGCGTGGGTTCCAAAGAGGACGTCGAGCTCGCCCGATTCCAGCTGCACATGGATGCGCTCGCGCTCCGCCGCCGGCGTGGCGCCCGTCAGGAGCGCCCAGGTCATGCCAACCTGCGAGAGCAAGGGGCCGGTCTTATCGGCATATTGACGCGCCAGCACGCCCGTGGGCGCCATAACGCAGGCCTGCGTGCCGCTATCGGCCGCAACCGCCAACGCACAGGCGGCAACGGCAGTCTTACCGGTACCGACATCGCCCAGCAGCAGACGGTTCATCACGCGACCGCCATCGCACATGTCATGCAGGATGTCTTGAAATGCAGCCTCCTGCTCATCGCTCAGCGAAAACGGCAGGGCTTGCTTGAGCGCCGCCAGGTGCTCGCCCGCGGCGTGGGCGTAGGGAGCGACTTCGACCAAGCCGCCGTCGTTGCGCAGGCGCAGGGCCAGCTGAAGACAGAGGCACTCCTCGTAGGCCAGCCGTGCGCGCGCGATGTCGCGCTCGGCCATGCTCGAGGGAAAGTGGATCGAGCGCAGCGCACGGGCATTGCTCATGAGCTTCCGCTTTGCGCGCAGCGGCGCGGGAATGGGATCGAACGGATTGGCAGCCACTTCGAGCGCGCCGCTTACGATACGGCGCATCCACGCCTGGCTCACGCCATCACTCACGTAGTGGACCGGCAGGATGGTGCCCGCGGCACGCCCCTCCTCGAGCTTTTCGAAATGCGGAGAGGCCATCTGCTTAAAGCCGTAGGCAAACTCGACCTTACCCATCACGGCCATGCGGTCGCCCTGCTTGAACTGCTGGGCAATCCAGGGCTGACGGAAAAAGGCGATTTGCAGCACCCCCGTCTCGTCCACAAGCGAGACCTCGGTCACCTGCATACGCGGGCGAGGCTGCTTCTGGACGATCCGGTCAACCGTGGCGATGATGGTGCACACGGTGCCGATGGGCGCCATCTCGATGGACCAGGAGCGCGTAAAGTCGAGATATCGATGAGGGATATGGAGAAGGAGGTCCCCCACCGTCCGAATTCCCAGACGGCGAAGGGCCTCCTCACGTTTACCCGAAACATATTTGAGTCGCGCGATATCCTCGTCGAGCGCATTGCTCTGGACAAAACGCTCCGAAACGCGCGGCACGGAGCACAGCTCGGACATAGGCAGAGCCTACTCGATCGAGAAAATCACGGGATAGAGTGGCTGCTCGCCACGATGGGCGTCGATCTCCAGATCGGGCTGATCCTCCTCGATAGCGTCGACGATCTCCTGGAAGGCCTCGTCGGACAGCTCCTCGCCGGCCAGAATCGTCAACGTATCGCCTTCCTCTTCCTCCTGCATGCGTTTGATGCAGTCGAGCGTGACCTGCTTCACGTCGGATCCGACCACATCGATGGAGCCGGCGATGATACCCATGACGTCACCGGAGTGAATCGGAGAGCCGTCGGAGGCGCTGGAATCGCGCACGGCGCGGGTGACCTCGCCATCGCGGACCTCGCTGATGGCGTCGACCATGGCGGCGACGGCGTCCTCGAGCTCGGAATCGGGCAGGACCGCGAACAACGCGGAGAAAGCCTGCGGAACGGTCTTGGTGGGAACGACGGCGACCTTCTTGTCGGTGCAGGCAGAGGCTGCGGCCTCGGCAGCCATGCGGATGTTGCCGTTGTTGGGCAGGATGATGACCGAGGTCGCGTTAACCTGGTCCACCGCGCTCAGCAGGTCGGCAGTCGAGGGGTTCATGGTCTGGCCACCGGAGACGACCACGTCGACACCGAGGGACTTGAGGATGTCGGCCTCGCCGGAACCGGCGGCAACGGCGACAAACCCCAGCGCCTTGGCGGGCTCGGCGGCCTTTTCCTGGTCCTCGTGAATCTTGGCGGTACGGTCGTGGGCCTCCATCTCCATGTTGTGGATAAAGACCTCATAGATCTGACCGAGCTGCAGCATGTGCTCGAGCACCAGGTTGGGGGTGTTGGAGTGCACGTGGATCTTGTAGTCGGGGTAGGCACCCACGAGCAGCTCGCAGTCGCCCATGGAGCCCAGGAACTTCAGGCACTCGTCCTCGTCAAACGGGGCGTCGGCCTTAAAGAGGAACTCGTTGCAGTAGCGGAACTCCGAGCCCTCCCAGTCGTCGTTAGCCTCTATCTCAACGCGATCGAGGGCCGCGTCACGGGCAGAGCCAGCGGAATCGAACGTGGCGGAGAAATTCTCGACCACGGTGCTGCGGCCAAGGGCAGCGGCAACAAAGTTCTCCAAGAAGATGGCAAAGCCAAAGGCGCCGGAGTCGACCACGCCGTTCTCCTTGAGGACGGGCAGCAGGTCGGGCGTGCGGGCGACAGACTGGTACGCCTCGACGACGATAGCATCGAGCGCATCCTCGGCCGAGAACTTCTTCTTCTCGCACTCATCGGCCTTGGTCGAGACATCGCGCAGGACCGTGAGGATCGTGCCCTCGATGGGCTTGCGGACAGCCTGGAAGGCAACCTTGACGGCACGACGGAAGGCGAAGGCAATGTTGGCGGACGTAATAGGCTCGTCGGCAGAGACAAGGCCCTCGGCCACGCCGCGCAGGATCTGCGACGTGATAACGCCAGAGTTGCCGCGAGCACCCATCAGGGAACCGTGGGTGATGGCGCCGGCGATGGCTTCCATGTCGGCGTCGGCGGGAAGGGCAGAAAGCTCCTTGGTCACCGAGGCGAGCGTGAGCGACATGTTGGTGCCGGTGTCGCCGTCGGGTACGGGGAAGACGTTGAGCTTGTTGATCTCCTCGGCCTTGTCGGAAACAGCAGCCGCAGCGATCGGAAAACAGGTGCGAATGGTCTTTGCAATCATGAGTGGTGAAATCTCCGTATTCGGATGCTAGTTCAGACGGCTCTTGAGCGCGTCGATGTGAATGCCGATCTTAAGGCCAGCGGGATCGATTTGAGCGATCTCCTGCAGGGTGAAGGCGACGGAGCTCGAAAGATTGTGGCAGACGGACTTCATGTTGACGCCGTTCTCGAGCACGACGTGAAGGTCGACCGTGAGGCCGTTCTCGTCGGCGGAGACAAGCACGCCCTTGCGGAGGCGCTGACCGGCAAGCAGGCGCACGCTCCCGGCGCCCTGGAGCTGTTCGGCCATACCGACGACGCCATAGCACGTCATCGCGGCATAACCGGCAATATCGGCAATAACGTCGTTCGAGACGCTCAGACTGCCGTTAATGGTCTCAGACACAAGAATCTCCTTATCTGGTGCTCGCGGCACCATGTCGTGGGAGCAATCATTGCAATATTTTACAACGACCGCGCCATGTTGAGGTGGCGGGCGTCGGGATTACATCCTCGACACGAAATGTTGATACGGTAACGTTCGCGAACGGTGATCGCGGCATGAAAAAACCCGCCGCATAAGCGACGGGTTTTACAACCTGGCTCCCCGGGTAGGACTCGAACCTACAACAGCGCGGTTAACAGCCGCGTGCTCTACCATTGAGCTACCGAGGAATTTAAAAGCCCAGCGGAATGGGCTGAAAAATTCTGGCTCCCCGGGTAGGACTCGAACCTACAACAGCGCGGTTAACAGCCGCGTGCTCTACCATTGAGCTACCGAGGAATAGGTGCGTGCTCTCAAGCAACGAAGATTATTATACGGACGAATCCGCTTAGGGCAAGAACTTTTTTGAGAATTTTTCCGACCCAGTCATTGGGGACGTTCTTAAACGATTAGTCATTCAAGAACGTCCCCAATGACTACATAAAGCGCCCCCAAGCGGATGTGCTTGAGGGCGCCTCTTGCTTGACTAGCTTTCGATGTAGTCCTTCAACTTGCTGCTGCGGCTGGGGTGGCGAAGCTTGGCCAGGGTCTTGGACTCGATCTGGCGGATGCGCTCGCGCGTGACGCCAAACTCGCGACCGACTTCCTCGAGCGTGCGGGGATGTCCGTCAACGAGACCAAAGCGCAACTCGATAACCTTGCGCTCGCGATCGGCAAGCGAATCGAGCACCTGGGTGAGCTGCTCCTGCAGCATGGAGAAGCTGGCGGCATCGGGCGGAACGATAGCCTGGGAGTCCTCGATGAAGTCACCCAGCTGGGAATCCTCTTCCTCGCCGATGGGGGTCTCGAGCGACACGGGCTCCTGCGAAATCTTCTGGATCTCGCGGACGCGGTCGGCACTCATGTCCATCTCGGCACCAATCTCCTCGGGGGTCGGGTCGCGACCCAGGTCCTGAAGGAGCTGGCGCTGCACGCGGACGAGTTTGTTGATGGTCTCCACCATGTGCACGGGAATACGGATGGTACGGGCCTGGTCGGCGATGGCGCGCGTAATGGCCTGACGAATCCACCACGTGGCGTACGTGGAGAACTTGAAGCCCTTCTGGTAGTCGAACTTCTCGACGGCGCGAATCAGGCCGAGGTTGCCCTCCTGGATCAGGTCCAGGAACAGCATGCCGCGGCCGACATAGCGCTTGGCGATGGAGACGACCAGACGCAGGTTGGCGCTGATGAGTGCCTGCTTGGCTTCGAGGCCCACGTTCTCAATGCGCGTAAGACGACGCATCTCGGCACGCGTGAGCTCGAGCTCGCCTGCCTCGTGGGCCTCGAGCTTCTCGGTGGCCTCGAGACCGGCCTCGATCTTCATGGCCAGATCGACCTCTTCGGAGGCGGTCAGCAGATCGACCTTGCCGATCTCCTTGAGGTACATGCGGACCGGATCGCCGGTCAGCATCACCGTGGAGGCATCGATACCACGCACGCGCGAGCGTGAACGGGACGTGCGCACGGTGCGCTTCTTCTTGCTCTTGGAAGAACCCATCTCGGCGTCGGCCTGACGGGCCATCTTAAGCTCGTGATCGTCGAGCGAGCCGGAATCGTGCTCGTCGTCGTCATCGAAATCGTCGGTATCGGTATCGTTATCGTCATCGTCGACGTCCATGGGGGCGTCGTCGTTACCGCTCGCGGAGATAATCTGGATGCCGCTGTTGCGCAGCGCGGAATACACCGCGGTGAGCTGCTCGTCAGAAACATCGATATCCTTCAGGGCGACCTGAATCTCGTCCTCGGTTACCGAAGTCCTGTTTGAGCCGTTGCCCATGAGCTTTGCAATGTAGGATTCCAGCCCAGTACCCGTGCTCTCAGTCTTTTTTGGCACAGATTCTCCCTTCATAGTCCACAGGACTCAATACTTTAGCACACACATGGACGTCTATACCCAAAAAGAGGACTGGATATAGGCGCAAATACGCTGGTTGACCACAACATCTAGGCCTGCTCGGCGCCCGCCGCCTCCAAACCAATCAAATTGAACGGATCAGCCACACCACCGATCGACTTTTGAAGCTCACGTTGGCGCTGAGAATCTTGCATCGCCTGCATCGTAAGCACGCGGCGTGCCTCATCGTCGAGCGACCGGTCCTGACGCAGCTTGGCCTGTGCGGCGCGCATGCGGCGCTTGATGGTGTAGAGCTCGAGGGTGTCGAGCATAAAAACGATGTTCGTCTCGGTAGGATGCTGGCTCGTCGACGAAATACGCCCGGCGCTGACAAGCGACGCTGCCTCGGGACACACCGCGCGCGCCGCATCCATGCACGCCGCGGGGTCGGTGCCCGGCGGCGTCGCCAACACGGCCCATGCGATGGACTCGTGGCGCGGATCCACCCACTCGATCGAGCAGATGCGGTCGGCATACGTGCGGAACAGGTCGGGATAGCTCGTGAGCATCGTCAGCAGTTCGCGCTCCCCTGCCAGGGATTTCCGCTCCAGATCGGTCAAAACAATCGGCATCGACGGAGCAGCCGTCGCGCCTGAACTATCGGCAGCGGGCGCAGCGCTTTCCATCCCCGCCGGTACATCGATTGGCGGCAGATCCTCGTCGACCTCCACCGGCGCGGCCCCATAGGCATCAAGCGGAACGTAGTCGTACGGGTCCTCCTCGACCGGTGCGGACACCGGCGGCGTCGCACCCGCGGCCCAGGCACCGCGGACGGCACTGCGCGCACCGGCCGCACCGCCGCCCGAGCTTCGTCCCTGCGAGCTGCCCGCGCGCTCAGCTTGCACGCGTTGACGCTCGTAGCTCTGCTCACGTCGGCGCTCCGCATCCTCGCGCTTGGCGACATCGCGAAACACACGGCCCGAGCTCGCGCGCACGGTCTCCAGGTCTAAACCCAACAGGTCGGCAATCTGGATAAAGTACGTATCGATCATGTAGCTATCGCGTAGCGGATAGATGAGCGTCAGCGCATCCTCGAGCGCCTTGGCGCGGCCGCCCGGCGTGGTAATGTCGCTCGACTCTTGCAGCGACCGGTACACAAAGTCCATGAGGGGCTCGGCGGCGTCGATACGCGCCTGCAGCGCCTCACCACCATGCGCCGTGATGAACTCCATGGGATCGTTGCCGTCGGGCAGCACCACGCAGCGCAGGTCCATCGAATCCTGCTCGATAAACTGAATCGCGCGGCGCGCGGCCTTTTGACCGGCGGCGTCACCATCGAACATATACACGATGCGCTTGGCAAAACGGGTGAGTGTCTTAACGTGATGCTCCGTCAGCGCCGTGCCCAGCGTGGCGACGACGTTTTTGATCCCCGTCTCCCAGCAGGCGATGCAGTCGGTATATCCCTCCACCACGATGGCGGTATCCTGCGCGACGATAAACTCCTTGGCCCAGTTAAAGCCGTAGAGGTTTCGCTTTTTATGAAACACGCTCGTCTCGGCGGTGTTAAGGTACTTGGGCTGACCATCGCCCATGATGCGCCCGCCAAAGGCGATGTTATGACCCTGCTCATCAAAGATGGGAAACATCACGCGATCGTAAAAACGGTCGGCAAGCTGCCCGCGTCCGCGGCTCACGGCCACATTGGCGTCAATCATCTCCTGTGGGGTAAAGCCCGCCTGCGACAGATGCGACACCAGCGCGTTGCGACCCGGCGCAAAACCCAGGCAGTAGCGGCGACAGACATCGCCGCCCATACCGCGGCTGGCAAAGTACTCGCGCGGACGGCTATCCTTGCCGCGCATGAGCATGGTGTGGTAGAACTGGGCGGTTTCGGCGCACAGGTCATAGATGCGGGCTCGCTTGGTGCCGCGATCGCGCTGCGCACCGGTATCGTGCAGTTCAATGCCCGCACGATCGGCCAGGTAGCGGATCGACTCGGGAAAACTCAGGTTCTCGCGCTTCATGATATAGGTAAAGACGTCGCCGCCCTCACCGCAGCCAAAGCAATGCCATACCTGCGTGGCGGGGATAATGTGGAAGGACGGAGTCTTTTCGCCATGGAAGGGGCAGCAACCCCAAAACTCATGGCCACGGGGCTTGAGCTCAACCGTTTCCTGCACGATGGCAACCAGGTCCGACGCCGCGCGCACCTGGTCTTTCTCCTCATCGCTAATCACGGATGCTCACCCCCTGCTCACCCAAGTTGTGACGGATATCGTCGATATTACCCTCGACGGTCGCGATTAGCTCGTCCACAGAATCGAACACGCGAGACGGACGCAGCCAGCGCGTAAACGCCAGCGACACCGAGACGCCATACAGGTCGCCCGCATACCCGATCAAGTTGGCCTCGAGATGCGCCGAGGCGGCATCATCGGCATAGGTCGGCGGCAGGCCGACATTGACGGCAGCAGGCCATACGGTATCGTCGACCAGTACCAGACCCTCATAGACGCCATCGGCAGGCACTTGGATGTCATCGGGCACCTGGATGTTTGCCGTGGGAAAACCCATGCCGGAGCCCTGGTGACGACCGCCGGCAACGACGCCTCGCAGCATATACGGGCGGCCGAGCAGCTCGGCGGCAAGCTCAACATGACCCTGGCGCAGCTCCTGGCGAATACGGGTGGCACAGATCGTCTGTCCATCGACGCACAGTAACTCGTGGCCATAGACGTCAACTCCATGCTCGGCTCCCCATAGTTGCATCTCGGCAACGCCCGAGGCGCCACCGCGTCCCAACCTAAAGTCACTGCCCACGCGAATCGAGCGGATATCGACGACGCGCGACACAAGCTTAAGAAAGCTCACATGGTCGAGTGCCGCCACCGCAGGCGTAAAGGGAACGGCCACCACCGCATCGACCCCAGTTTGAGCCAGGGCATGCAGGCGGTCGGCCGTCGTCATCAGTTTTTGAGCGGGCGAAGGGCTCACCACGACATCCGGATCGGGATCAAAGGTGACCACGACCGCCTTGCAGGCGCGGGCGCGTGCGTCGCGAACGACCGCGTCGATTAGTCTGTGGTGCCCCCGATGCACGCCATCGAACACGCCGATGGCGATCGACGCGGCGCCCAGGCACGCGCAATCATCAAATGCATCGGCAGAAACGATACGGGCCTCATCCAACTCACCCGCGAAAAAGATACGCGCGAGTTCGTGAGGCGTCAGCATCATCGAACACCGCCGATTGCCTGCGGAAAGACGTGCTCCATCACAAAGCGACCGCCCTCGATACGGGCGAGCGCCTTGAGCCCGCCATCGAGTACCAGTGCAAATGGCGCCTTCGACACATCGAAGCCCACAAGCGCAAGCTCAGTAGGAATACGACGTCCGCACAGCAGATCGTCGGCAAGATCGCCCGGCAAGTCGACGCGCGTGGCGCCCAGTGCAGCAATGGGATCTAAGGCAAAGCCGGCAACGGACTCGGCGGAAAGCTCCTCGACCGTATGGCAGGCACCGATGGAAACAACGCCGGAGGCTGTACGGCGCAGGGCGGAAATATGCGCGGCACTGTCGCAGGCGCGACCCAGATCGCGAGCGAGCGCGCGAATGTAGGTGCCCTTGCTTACCGAAAACGCCACGGTCCAGACGCACGTATCGCCCTCGCCGCTCACGGCGATCAGGTCGGCGGCATAGACCTCGACGGGGCGCGGAGGCAAGGCAGGCGCATTGCCCTCGCGAGCACTCTTATAGGCACGAACGCCATTGACCGAGATGGCCGAAAACGCTGGCGGCACCTGCAGCTGCGGGCCAAGCATAGCGGCCAGCTGCTCACGGGCGTAAGCGAGATCGCGCAGCTCGGGGGCAACGGACACCGTGCGGACGGCTTCGCCCTCCGCGTCATCGGTGTTGGTCTCGACGCCAAACGAAATATCGGCGACATAACTTTTGGTATCGAGGGTCAGCATGCCCAGCAGACGGGTAGCCTGGCCCACGCCCACCACCATGACACCCGAGGCCATGGGGTCGAGCGTACCGGCATGGCCGACGCGCCGCTCATGGAGGGCTCGCCGGCACTGCGAAACCACGTCGTGGGAGGTACAACCCACCGGTTTATCGACGGCGAGCAGCAAATTCAATTGAGAAGGCATACGACGAGCCATGTACCATCCAAAATGTTAGAGCTCGACGGTCACCGAAGCGGGATCCTCCCCTACCAGCTCGGCCAGCATGGGGAGTGCCGCGGTGAGCGTCTCGAGAATAGTTCCGTTGTTAGAGAAACCGGCGGCCGCGGGATGCCCGCCACCGCCAAAAGCAGCGGCGATCTCGGAAACATTGAGGTCGCCCTTGGAGCGCAGGTTGCCGCGTACCTTGGTATCGCCCTCAATGCCCTTCAGGAACAGGCAGACCTCCACACCCATCACCGAACGCACCACATCGACCAGGCCGTCGCACTCGTCCGAAGTGACGCCGCAGGCCTCGAGGTCGCTCTGGTACGCATAACTATATGCCACGCGACCATGCGCCACCGTCTTGATGCGGCCCATAACGATGGACTTGAGATGCAAGAACTCTAAGCGCATGCTCTGGTAGACCTCGAGCGCAACGCGCGCCGGATCGGCACCGTGCGCGACCAGGCGCGAGGCGGCATGGAACGCAGCGGCATCGGCGTTTTGGTACTGAAAACGACCGGTATCGGTCACCAGGCCGCACAGCAGGCAGGTCGCGACACTATCGCGCGCCACAATGCCACAATTATCCAAAAAGCGGTCGATGATCATGGCGCAGGCCGCGGCGTCGACGCACCTCAGGCTCAGCTCGGCAAATTCCTCCCGCGCCGGATGGTGATCGAAGCACACCACATGCGACGAGCGGCGGAGCACCTCGGCGGAGTTGTTCAGACGCTCGACGACCGGCACATCGACCGAGATAAACAGGTCCGGATTGCCGGCATACGCAGATGCGGGCATCAGGCGGTCGGCGCCCTCCATAAAGCGATAGATGCGCGGAACCGGATCATCGTCTGCAAGCAGCAGGGCAATGTCCTTGTTGGGATAGAACTTCATAAGCGAGAGGCCCAGGCCCAGTACGGAGCCCAGGGCGTCGCCATCGGGAGACGTATGTCCCGAAATCGCAATGGAGGACGCACCCTCGATGAGCTCGAGGATGTGTCGCTGAATATCTGCAGACTCGCACGATGTGAGGTCGGCGGAATTACTCATCTAAAGCTGCCTCCTGGGCGGCATCCGCTATTGGATAGCCGTCCTCGTCCTTTTCGATCGCAAGCGTGGCGGGAACGTTTTCCAGCGCGCGCGTGATGCGCTCGGCCTCATCGGTCGAGCGATCGATGCGAAAATCGAGCTCGGGCGTGACACGCCAATCGAGCGAGCGGGCCAACAGGCTACGGATGCGGCCCTTGGCGCTGGCGAGCGCCTCCATGACCTCGTCGTAGCGGCTCGCATCGCACGAAACGTACACGCGCGCGAACGAACGGTCCACCGCGACCTCGACCGCGGTCAGGGTGACCAGGTCGAGGCGCGGATCGGAAACCTCAAAGAGCAGGATATAACCGAGCTTCTCGCGAAGCTGCTCGCCCAGACGGCGGGTTGCCTGCGTTTGCTTCATAGCGCTACCCCCTACTCGGTACGGGCAACCTGATCGATGCGGTAGCCCTCAATGGTGTCTCCAGGCTTGATGTCCTGGAAGTTCTCCAGGCCAATGCCACCCTCGGAGCCGCTCTTGAGGCTCTTGGCCTCGTCCTTGTAGTGGCGCATCGAGGCAATGTTACCGTTGAAGACTACGATGCCGTCGCGCACCAGGCGCACGGAATCGGTCGCAGCGATCTCGCCCTCTTCGACGCGGACACCGGCGGCGATACCGACTTTGGGCACCTTGAAGGTGTCCAGGACGGTCGCGGAACCCGTGGAGACCTCGACCTCGGTGGGCTTGAGCATGCCGATGCGGGCAGCGTCGAGCTCCTCGAGGCACTTGTAGATGACGTCGTAGCAACGGATCTCGACGCCCTCGCGCTCGGCGGCGGAGCGGGCCTTGCCGTCGGGACGCACACCAAAGCCGATGATGATGGCGTTGGAGGCGTCGGCCAGGACGACGTCGGTCTCGTTGATGGCGCCGACCGCGGAGTGAATCGTGTTGATGCGCACCTCGGACTGATCCATCTTGTCGAGGGAGTCCTGAAGGGCCTCGATGGAGCCCTGGACGTCGGCCTTGATGATCAGGTTGAGCTCCTTGACCTCGGCGTCGGCGATGGTCTCGAAGAGGTTCTCGAGCGTCACGTGTTTCACGCGGCTCTGCTCCTCGATACGGGCCTTGAGCGAACGCTCGTCGGCCAGCGCACGTGCCTCGCGCTCGTCCTCGAACACGCGGAACTCATCGCCGGCGTTGGGGACGGACTGCAGGCCCAGGATCTCGACGGCGTCGGAGGGACCGGCCTCGGTAACGGCGTGGCCCTTGGGGTCGAGCATGGCACGGACGCGTCCATAGGTGAGGCCGGCAACCAGCGTGTCGCCCACGTGCAGGGTACCGCGGGTCACGAGCACCGTGGCAACCGAACCGCGGCCCTTGTCGAGCTTGGCCTCGAGGACGTTACCGGAGGCAAAGGTGTCGGGGTTAGCCTTGAGCTCGAGCACGTCGGCCTGGAGCAGCACGGTCTCGAGCAGGTCGTCGATACCGATCTTCTGCTTGGCCGAGATGTTGACGAACATGTTCTGTCCGCCCCACTCCTCGGGGATGATGCCGTACTCGGTGAGCTCCTGGCGCACGCGGTCGGGGTTGGCACCCGGCTTATCGATCTTGTTGACGGCGACGACGATGGGAACGCCGGCGGCCTTGGCGTGGTTGATCGACTCGATGGTCTGGGGCATGACGCCGTCGTCGGCAGCCACGATCAGGATGACGATATCGGTCACCTTGGCGCCGCGGGCACGCATGGCCGTAAAGGTGGCGTGACCGGGGGTATCGATGAAGGTGATCTTGCGGTCGTTGATCATGACCTGCGAAGCGCCGATGGCCTGCGTGATGCCGCCCGCCTCGCCGGCAGCGACGCCGGTGTGACGGATGGCGTCGAGCAGGCTCGTCTTGCCGTGGTCGACGTGACCCATGACGGTGACGACCGGGGCGCGCGGCTTAAGGTCGGCGGGATCGTCGTAGAACGAGAAGGTGTTCTCCTCCTCGGGGGTAATGATCTTAATCTGACGGCCCAGGTCGTCGGCAACGAGCTCGACGAGGTCGTCGGACATGGACTGCGTCATGGTGAGCGGCGTGCCCAGCAGGAACAGGCGCTTGATGATGTCGTTAGCCGGAACATCGAGCGCCTCGGCGAGCTCCTGGACCGTAACGCCCTGGGAGACCTTGATGGCATCGAGCTCCTCGGGGTTCACGCCCTGGGCCAATGCCTCCTCTATCTTGCGCTCTTCCTGAGCCTTTGCAGCCTCACGCTCGCGCTTCTCCTTGCGCTTCTTGCGGCGACCGGTGGACTCGCGAGAGGCCTCCTCGACGGCGGCGCGGGCCTCCTCGAGCACCTTCTCGCGACTGTACTCCTCGGCCTCGCGAGCCATGCGGCTGTAGTGGTCCTCTTCGTTGTTGTGACCACCCTTGCGCTTCTTGCCCTTGCCCTGCTTATCGGGGTTGGGGAAGTCCATGCCGGCAGCGATGTTGTTGCTGGCGTTGGTGCGATGGCTGTGCGGACGACTCTCGGAGGCGTTGCGCTCGGAATTGTTATCGGCGGCGTTGCGGTCATTACGACGGCCACCGCGACGGTCGTTATTGCCGCGTCGGTTACCGCGCTCGGAGGAGCGCTCGGCCTTGGCCTTGTTCTCGGCGTCCTTCTTCTCCTTGAGCACGGTCTCCTGTGCGGCGATCTGGTCGAGCAGCGAACGGAAGCGCGAACCGGAGTCGGAAGCGGGAACGGCGCGGCGCTGGGCCTCGCGGGCAGCCTCCTCCTTCTCGCGGGCAAGGCGCTCCTGCTCGGCCTTCTTCTTGGCCTCGGCCTCGGCGCGGGCGGCCTCCTCGGCAGCCTGGGCGGCGGCGAACTGGCGGCGCTCCTCCTCGCGTGCCTTCTCGGCGGCGATGCGCTCGCGCTCGGCCTCGGCAGCGCGCGCTGCCTCCTCGGCGGCGGCTGCCTCCTCCTCGGCCTGCTTGGCGGCCTCGACTTCCTGGGCGCGGGCCTCGATCACCGGGGCGAGCTGCTTGCGGACCATGGCGACGTAGGCGTCCTCCAGGGCGGAGGAAGCGGACTTAGCGGGAATCTTCATTTCGGCGAGATGACCCATCAGTTCCTTGGAGGTCATGCCGAACTCTTTGGCCAGGGTGGACACACGGACTTTTGCCATATGACTTCACCTACCCTTTCTGGCACCTAGGGTGCCTAGAGACTGAACGAGCGTGGGAGATGCACCGGGACCCGCCCGGCGCGACCGCGCGCTAGATCAGGTCCTCCGCATCATCGAAGGCGTCGGTGTCGTGGACACCGCAGAAACGGGAGCCGGGACGGGCCTGGTTGCGGCACTGGACGCCGTCCTCGGACACGTACTCGCAGCGACGGACGTCGTCGTCTTCCTCGTCACCGATCAGGTCGGCGGCGGGCTCCTCGTGAACCGGGACGTTCTTGAGGATGTCGGCGGCAAGGGTCTCAGACTTGATGTCGATGTGCCAGCCGGTCAGGCGAGCGGCGAGACGGGCGTTCTGGCCCTCCTTGCCGATGGCGAGGGACAGCTGGTCGTCGGGCACGATGACGCCGGCGTAGGCCTTCTCCTCGTCGATGAGGACGCGGGTGACCTTGGCCGGCGACAAGGCGTTGGCAACGTAGACGGCCGGGTCGGCATCCCACAGGATGACGTCGACGCGCTCGCCACGGAGCTCGCCCACGACGGCGCGAACACGGCTGCCCTTGGGGCCGACGCAGGCGCCCACGGGATCCAGGCGGTCGTCGAGCGAGTGGACGGCGACCTTTGAGCGCTGGCCGGGCTCGCGGGCGATCGACTTGATCTGGACGGTGCCCTCATAGATCTCGGGCACCTCCTGCTCAAACAGACGACGCATGAGCTCGGGGTGGGTGCGGGAGATGACAATCGGCGGACGGCTGTGCTCACCGCGAACCGGCTGCAGGTTGGAGTTGGGGTCGCGGACGTCGATGATCACGGCCTTGATGTGCTGGTTATGCAGATAGCGCTCGCCCATCGGACGCTCGTTGCGCTCGTTCTCGTAACGGCGCTGGTCAAAATGCGGCAGCTCGGCCTCGACGCCATCACGGATCTTGACGATGGTGAAGTCGGGCGTGGACTGCAGTACGGTACCGCTGATGAGGTCACCGATGCGGCCGGAGAACTCCTCGTAGATCTGCTCGCGGGCGGAGTTGCGAACGATGGCGTTGATCTCGGCCTTGGCGTGTTGGGCGGCGATGCGGCTCGTATTCTTGGGGGTGACGTCGATCTCCTCGAAATCGGTGAAGTTGCCCTCCTCGTCCATGGAATCGTCGATCGGCTCCAGGCGGTAAACATAAATCTTACCGGTGGTGCGGTCGATGGTGACCTTGGCGCCCCACTCAAGATGTAGGATCTCGGCATAGCTCTTGGCGAGCGACTGCTCCAGGCGGTCGATCAGATAGAGCTGGTCGATGTGCTTATCCTGGCAAAGCTCCATCAGGGCGGACATCATGTCGGATGCTGCCATGTTACTTTCCTTCCTTCGCGGGCTTAAAGTCGTAGGTGGGCTTCAACTTGCACTTTTTAACATCACAGAAATCGAGGGTGACGGACTCGCCGTCCTCGAGCTCGAGGGTCACGTCGGTTTCGGTCGCGGCGGCAATCTTGCCGGTATACTTGCGACGGCCCTCGGTGGCGGTGGAGGTAAGCTCGCAGTCCTCGCCCACAAAGCGGGCAAAGTCGCGCGGGCGGCGCAGCGGGCGCGCCATGCCCGGGCTCGACACCTCGAGCGTATAGCTCGAAGAGATGGGGTCGAGCTCCTCGATCACGTCGCCGACCCACTTGGTATTGGCCGTGACGTCGTTGAGCGACAGGCTCTGACCCTCGGCACCCTCGATACGCACGCGCACGCAGGGGGCCTTGGTGGCGCCCACCAGCTCCACATCGACAATGTCGACATCGTGCTGGGGAGCGACGGCCTCGAGTGCGTCGATAATCGCCTGCTCGGTCTTGGTCTTGACCATTGCGGCACCTCCATTCATACAAAAAAGAAGCGGGGCCGAAACCCCACTTCTTTCAATTACAACTTCATTTGCAAGCAAACTATACCAATACCTGCACAAACGTGCAAGCGATACGGAAATTCGCAGGTCAGCGTGCCCACAGCATCTCCACAAGAATAGAACAATTGACCGCAGGACCCAGGAGGGCAAGTGAAAACGGGGGCGACCCGAGCGGAATCGCCCCTCGTCTTTCGTGCGTCAACTATGCGCGCGGCATCTACTTGACGACAAGGTTGACCAGCTTGGCGGGCACGCAGATGGCCTTGACGACCGTCTTGCCCTCGAGCCACTTGGCAACGGCTTCCTCGGCGGCAGCCTGCATCTCCTCGTTGGAGGCATCGCGGGCGACATCGATGCGGCCACGGACCTTACCGAGCACCTGGACGACGATCTGCACAGTGTCCTCGATGGACTCGGCCAGGTCGAACTCGGGCCAGGCGGCGGCATAGGCGTTGCCCTCGCAGCCGAGTGCCTCGTGCCACAGCTCGTCGGCCCAAAACGGGCAGATGGGCGCCAGGACGCTCACGATGTCCTTGGCCACGCTGTAGCACAGCGACTTGTCGCGGTCGGCACCCTCGGTGGCGTTGAGGTAGGCGCTCGCCGCGTTGACGAGCTCCATGACGGCCGAGATGGCGGTGTTGAACTGGCCACGGTCGAAGTCCTCGGTGCACTTGGCGATGGTGCGGTGACGCTCGCGATAGAGCTTCATCGCAACCTCGTCGAGGATGGTCTTGTCAAAGGCCACGCCGGCGTCACCCGACTGGACGAGCTGCCATACGATACGCCAGGCGCGCTTGATAAAGCGGTTGGCGCCCTCGACGGCCTTGGGATCCCAGTCAAAGTCCTTCTCGGGTGGGGCGATAAACAGGATCGCCAGACGCATGGTGTCGGCGCCGTAGGGCTCGATGACCGAGCTCGGGGGCACGACGTTGCCCTTGGACTTGGACATGGTGTCGCCGTTCTCGTCCTTGACCATACCCTGGCACAGCAGGTTGGTAAAGGGCTCATCCACGCTCAGCAAGCCCAGGTCGCGCAGCGCCTTGGTAAAGAAGCGGCTGTAGAGCAGGTGCAAAATGGCGTGCTCGATACCGCCGATGTAGTTATCGACAGGCATCCAACGATCGGCAGCCTCGCGGGAGAAGGGCAGCTCGGTGTTGTGCGGGTCGGTGTAGCGCAGGTAATACCAGCTGGAGCAGGTGAAGGTGTCCATGGTATCGGTCTCGCGCTTGGCCGGACGGCCGCAGACCGGGCAGGTGGTCTCGTAGAAGTCCTTGCACTCGGCGAGGGTCTCGCCGGCGCCCAGATCCAGGTTCTCGGGCAGCGTCACCGGCAGCTGATCTTCAGGCACGGGCACAATGCCGCAGTGCTCGCAGTGGATGGCCGGGATGGGGTTGCCCCAATAGCGCTGGCGGCTGATGAGCCAGTCGCGCAGGCGGAACTCGACCTTGCGACGACCGCAGCCCATGGCCTCGAGGTCGGCCACGATGGCAGCCTCGCCCTCGGAGTGCTTACCGCCACGCATGCCGGTGTACTTGCCGGACTGGACGAGCGTGCCCTCGGCAGCGTGGGCGCAATCCCAGTCGACGGTCTCGGCATGGAAGGTATCGATGGTCTCGCCGCTGGCCTCGACGGCAGCGCGATCTTCATCGTCAAGGATGATCGGGACGATCGGCAGGTCGTACTTGCGGGCAAACTCAAAGTCGCGCTGGTCGCCGCAGGGAACGGCCATGACGGCGCCGGTGCCGTAGTCGGCAACGACATAATCGGCAACCCACACGGGGACCTTCTCGCCGTTGACGGGGTTCACCACATAGCGGCCAGTAAAGGCACCGTGCTTCTCGAGGGTGCCCTGGGCACGCTCGACGGCAGAGATGTGCTTGGAGTCCTCGACGATCTTGGTGACGGCCTCCTCGTACTCCGTGCCCTCAACGAGCTCGTGCAGACGAGCGTACTCGGGAGCCAGGACAAAGAAGGAGACGCCAAAGAGGGTATCGGCACGCGTGGTGAAGACGGTGATCTTGCCCTCGTCGCCCTCGATGGGCTCGCCATCCTTGTCGCACAGGGTAAAGTCGACCTCAGCGCCCTCGGAGCGACCGATCCAGTTGGCCTGCATCTGCTTGACGCGCTCGGGCCAGCCGGGGAGCTTCTCCAGGTCGTCGAGCAGCTCCTGGGAGTACTCGGTGATCTTGAAGTACCACTGCTCAAGGTCGCGCTTCTCGGGCTCGGTGCCGCAGCGCCAGCACTTGCCCTCGGTGACCTGCTCGTTGGCCAGAACAGTCTTGCAGGTAGGGCACCAGTTGACCGGGTTCTTCTTGCGGTAGACCAGGCCCTTTTCCCACATCTTCTCAAAGATCCACTGGCCCCAACGGTAGTAGTCGGGGCTGCAGGTCTTGACCATGCGATCCAGATCGTAGGAGAAGCCCATGCGCTTCATCGTGGCAAGCGCCTGATCCATGTTCTTATACGTCCAGGCGGCAGCCTGCGTGTTGTGCTTGATGGCGGCGTTCTCGGCGGGCAGGCCAAAGGCATCGAACCCGATGGGGTGCAGCACGTCGTAGCCGCGCATGCGGGCCTGACGAGCCATGGCGTCGCCGATGGTGTAGTTGCGCGCATGGCCCATGTGAAGGTCGCCCGACGGATACGGGAACATCTCGAGCACGTACTTCTTGGGCTTACTATCGTCGGTGTCGACGGCAAAGAGGTCGGAGTCCTCCCAGGCCTTCATCCACCGGGACTCAATGGCCTGCGCGTCGTAGGCAGGGATCTCGTCCTTATGATCTGTGCAATCGCACATATCAGCTCCTTTGTTAGCTGGGTTGGGGCGGGGCGTTCTTACCTTTGCTCGCTGCTGCGGACAGTCCTGCTCGCACGAAGAGCACATTAAGTGCTCTTCGGCTCGTGCGGAACTTGCAGCGAGCAAAGGTAAGAACGCCCCGCCACATCGTTAACTCGACTGATGATAACAAATACGACAAGCGAGATGCCTGCGACTTGCGGACATCTCGCTTTATGCAAATAAAGTGGTTGATACTCAACCTTTGATATGCAGCTCCAACCTTATCGATAGGAAACGCTCTGCTGAGAGTCCTTGACCACAACGTCGTGGGCGCCGCCTTCGACGATCGAGGTCGAGGAGACCAGCGTTAGGCGTGCCTTTTCCTGGAGCTCGGGAATCGAGAGGGCACCGCAGTTGCACATCGTGGACTTAACCTTGTAAAGCGTGCCGCCCACGCCGTCCTTGAGGGAGCCGGCGTACGGGACGTAGGAATCGACGCCCTCGACGAAGCTGAGCTTCGCGGCGCCGCCCAGGTCGTAGCGCTGCCAGTTGCGGGCACGCGCGGAACCCTCGCCCCAGTACTCCTTCATGTACTGGCCGTTGACGTTGACGCGCTCGGTCGGGCTCTCGTCAAAGCGGGCGAAGTAACGGCCCAGCATCATAAAGTCGGCACCCATGGCAAGGGCGAGCGTCATGTGGTAGTCGTAGACGATACCGCCGTCGGAGCACACGGGCACGTAGACGCCGGTCTCCTCGTAGTACTCGTCGCGAGCGCGGCAGACGTCGATCAGCGCGGTGGCCTGGCCACGGCCGATGCCCTTGGTCTCGCGGGTGATGCAGATGGAACCGCCGCCGATACCGACCTTGATGAAGTCGGCACCGCTGTCGGCCAGGAAGCGGAAGCCCTCGGCGTCGACGACGTTACCGGCGCCGACCTTGACGTCCTCGCCGTAGTTGGCGCGGATCCACTCGATGGTGCGCTTCTGCCACTCGCTGAAGCCCTCGGAAGAGTCGATGCACAGGACGTCGGCACCGGCCTCAATGAGCAGCGGCACGCGCTCGGCATAGTCGCGGGTGTTGATGCCGGCACCGACCATGTAGCGCTTATCGCCATCGAGTAGCTCGTTGGGGTTGGTCTTGTGGCTGTCGTAGTCCTTGCGGAAGACGATACCCATGAGGTGATCGTTGTCGTCGACGATGGGCAGGGCGTTGAGCTTGTTGTCCCAGATGACGTCGTTGGCAACCTTGAGGCTGATGTTCTTGTCGCCCACGATGAGCTGCTCACGCGGGGTCATAAACTCGGAGACCTTCTTCTGGTGGTCATCGCGGCTGGGGCGATAGTCACGGCTGGTGACGATACCCAGGAGCTTGCCCTTGGGAGTGCCGTCGTCGGTAACCGGCATGGTGGAGTGACCGGTCTTATCCTTGAGCTCGATGACCTGCTCCATGGTCATATCGGGGGTCAGCGTGGAATCTGACTGAACGAAGCCGGCCTTGTGATCCTTGACGGCCTTGACCATGGCGGCCTCGGACTCGGGGGTCTGGGAACCATAGATGAAGGACAGGCCACCCTCAGTGGCGAGCGCGACACCCATGTCGACACCCGAGACGGACTGCATGATGGCGGAAACCATGGGGATGTTCAGGGTGATTGCCGGCTTCTCACCGCGCTTGAAGCGGGTTAGCGGCGTCTTGAGAGATACGTTGTTGGGGATGCACTGCGAGGACGAGTAACCAGGGACCAGCAGATACTCCGAAAACGTGTGGGACTCACCGGGAAAGAACGTAGCCATGTTTCTCCTTTTTCCATGCGACCGGTCGGCTGCAGGCCTCGTAGGACCCAGCCCAACCTTGGGCGCCCAATACTGGGGAAGTATCTTAACGTACTTTGACTGCTACAATGCATGATTTAAGAAGAGCACACGAGGGTTTGACGCAGGCTTTGCGTTTACCCAGCAAACACTTTAGCGGGGAGACGTGAGGCACATGGAGTACAAGACGACGGCGAAGCTCGTCATTCAAGCGTGCGACAAAGATCTGCCGGGCGTGTTCGGCCATGGTTGCGTTTTGTTGCTGCAAGGCATCGCCCGCGAGCACTCGCTCAACCGTGCCGCCAAGAGCATGGGCATGGCCTATTCCAAAGCGTGGCGTATTGTAAACGAGGCCGAAGGACAGCTGGGCTGCAAGCTCATCGAGCGCGACGGCGCCCGCGGATCCACGCTCACGCCGGCCGGCGAGCGCGCCATAGCGGTCTACGAGGAGCTGCAGGCAGAGATCAACCAAGTAATTGCAACAAGGGCCAGCGACCTCATCGCCAGCATCAACGCAAAGTAGACTATCTGGGCCGATCATTGGTCCGCTGCACTAACGAATTAAGACGCGCGCCATACAATGCGCCCATTTACTACGTTTAGTTGAACGCCCTCGACCACCCCGGATTTCGTGAAAACAAAACCGCTGGTAGACGGCTTGCCATTTTTCAAAGATGGCGGGTATGGTTGACCCCAAGGGGTTTTACGTAGTAGATAGGCCGTTTTCGTGGCACGTGCCCCGATAAGACAATATGGAAAGTACCCCATTCAGCGCTTTGAGTAGTCAATTTGGGACGGGGCTATTTTAGCTACCCCTGTCGTTAATCGACCAAACCGTTCGCGCTACCCGCCAAGGTAGCTAAAATAGCCCCGTCCCAAATTGACTACTTGCGGAGGGCGTTGTCGAGGGTGGCAGCCACCTGCAGGGGGTCGTCGGTGCCGGCGAAGAGGCGGATGGTGCTTGCCTGCTTGCCGCGTGGGGCCGAAAGGCGCGTTGTTGCGCCGCCGGCGGGCGATGTGCGAAATTCGTCCGGCAGTATGCTGAAGAATTCGCCCACGCTGCAGTCCATCAGGTCAAACTCTACTGCCGGGCCAAAACCGTGCTTCAGGATGCCGGTCGCGATGGCATGGTCGGGATGCGAGGTCAGCCCGGGATAGCGCACGCTGCGCACCATCTCATTCGCGGCCAAATATTCAGCCAGCGCACGGGCGCGATCGAAGTGCGCCTGCATGCGAGTGTCGAGCGTGTCGAGCCCGTGCTCTAGGACCTCGACCTCATCGGAGGACAAGTCGAGCGCGGCCAATCCGCGCCCCTCGAGCAGGGCATGCGCGCACTCGGCAGCAGCGTCCACGCGATGGCGCTTGAGCTGCGAGCGTTCGACCGACGCCGCCACAAGCTTGCGCGGCGCGCCACCGGCGCACACGCGATCGAGCGCCTCGAGCGACAGTACGGCACCCAAACGCAAGGGATCGCAGCCAAAGCTGGAAGCCACCGTGTTATCAACGACGAGCAGCGCATGGACCACGCGAGCCGCGCGGCCCAGAACTCGAAGGTCGGGCACACGCAGGCCAAAGCCACCGATTGAGTTCACAAACCACCACAGGTGCGGTCCTTCGGCATCAAACGAAGCATCAAAGCCCTCGGACGCGGCGGCAAACGCCGCAGCCGACGGCTCCCCCACCAGCACAACATCGCAGCCATCAAAACCGCAAGCAAACGCTTCGGTAAAGTCATCCGTAAAGGCCACCAGGCGGTCACCGGGACGCACGATGCCCAGCAGCGACAGAGCCGCCGGCACATGCGGGGCCGCAACAAGACGCGCCTCACGCGCACCAGCCCTTGCAGCCCAGTCCTCCTCTAACTGTTGCACGTCCACGCGACACCGTCCCTTAAATAAAACTGAACCAAATTAGCCCATCCTGGAAGAGCCCGCGCAGCGGCGAGCGGTCCGGCGTTCGTTAGAACGCCGGAACCAACATTACCCATGGTATTCGCCGTTGTACTGAATAAGCGTCAGGTCTTCCACGCCGTCGAGCGCGCGAATCGCATCCGCATAGGGCATGTCCACGCCGTCCGAGAACACCTCCACGGCCATCTCGACCTTGTCACCGCGCATGGTCTTGGACTTCACCGTAAACTTGGTACGGCCAAAGGCACGTACGATGTCGTCACCGGTAGTCTGGCCCGTGTAGTGGATGACCATCATGTACACGCGCGCCTTGTCCTGGTGGCTCGCAAAGCCGGCAATCATCACCACGATCACCACTGCCGCAAGCGCCACGAGCGCGTACATGCCGGCACCCGCCGTAATGCCCGTGGTAATGGCCCAAAACAGATACAGCAAGTCGAGCGGGTCCTTGACCGCCGTACGGTAACGCACGATGGACAGAGCACCGACCATACCGAGCGAGATGACCACGTTGGTCGAGATCGCGAGCGTCACCATACAGGTGAGCACACACATGCCCACAAGTGTCACGGCAAAGCTGCGCGAGTACACCACGCCGGTAAAGAAGCGCTTGTACACGCAGTAGATCAGGATGCCCATGGCGAGCGCCACGAGCAGCGAAAGACCGATCTTGGCAGGATCGACCTGGCCAAACGCCTCCAAGACGGAGTTCTTAAAAAAGTCCTTGGTGCTCATGGTCTAAATATCCCCTCGGTTCTCAAAGTCCGATTCCCAGTAGTTGAAGCCGCGCAGGTAGGCGGTCTTTTCGTAACACAGGCAGTACTTAGAGACTGCCGTAAGCTCCGCCGCGCCCGGCGGCACCATATCGCGCACCAGCTGCGGGCAAAACTCCGTAAACTTAACCTCCATCACCAGCTTGCCGGGCTCCAGGACCGGCAGCGCGGGCAGCGTCGCGTCAAAGATATCGAAGCTTCCCACCGCGGCACGCACGTTCATGTCAAACGTGATGCGCACGGTGCCCTCATCCATCACCCACGGCTCGCGCTCGTAGTCCACGATAGTCCTCGGGCGCATCACGTTACAGATGCACTCGATATAGAACTCGCGACAGAGCGGATAGGGGCTCCTCAGCAAAAAGTCGTAGTCTCCGGCCAGAATCTGCTCAAACTCACCGCGCGTGAGCGGCGCGTCCTCCTTGTAGATCCAGCTGCCGTACTTCTTTTTGCGCTCGAGCTTAATCACCTTATCGCTGCCGTTATAGATGCGCACGCGATACTTTTTGCGCATAAGAATGCCGGCGTCTTTTTCCTCGTAGGCCGAGTTGCAGTAGTCATCAAAATACAGGCTGCGAATAGTGTAGCCGCCCGCCTGCGCATGCTTATCCAGCTTAAACACCGGCGCCATGCGACAGGCCAGCGCGGCGTGCTCACCCTCGTTAATAAGATATTTGAGCTCATGGCGGTAACGCTCCTGCGTGGTACGCGCGGGAGGTGCCGCCAGGCGCTCAAGCAGCGCGCTAGCCCTCCTCATACGTGTCCTCCACGACCTTACCGCCGTCTTGCACGTAAAAACACTTCATGCCGTAGTGCTTGCCGTCGTCGGTCACATAGTAGTCAAACGCATCTTGCGTATAGCCATCTGAGTTGGTGGCGCGCACGCGCACAAAATACTGGCCGGCATCGGGAGCATCGCAGGTCACCTCGGGAAGTAGCACGTCCTCGGTCTTAAAAAGCACGTCGCTTATGGCATAGTCGCGCGCCAGCTCCACGGTATAGCGGATGTCACGCGCCTTAAAGTCGTAGGACGCATCCCAGTTAATCCGCAGCTTACCGTTATCGATCTGCGGCACGCCAATGTAGAACGGCATGGGCTTTTTATAGCTCTCGCGAAAGCTCTTGTAGTTCTCCTCAATCTCGGAGGGAATCGCCGCGGCAATTTGTTCGTATTGGTCTTTGGTCACGGGCAGGTTATCGATATCGGGCGCGGCAAAAACGCGAGACTCGGTCACCTCACGGTAATGTTTAATCATCTTGGCCAGGCGTGTCTCGGTCAAATACGTGCGCAAGTCCTTTACGGCGCGGTCGAGCTCACTGCGGAACGATTTGCTGCGCAGCGCACGATTGAAGAGCACGTTGCCCCAATAGTTACTTACGCCGCGCTCCCAGCTCGCGTAGTCCGAAAACCCCTTAAGAGACAGCTCCAGCTTGCGCAGCATGCCATCGTTGTCCCAATCAAGGATGTACCAGGTATTTGAGTTGAGCGGGCTGTACAGATAGCAGTTACGGTTCTGCGTGTCGCAATTGCCCGTCAGGATCTGAAACGCCATCCAATAGGCCAGATTCTCGGTATCAAAGTAGGCATCGAGCACGTCATCGATCTTTTGCGATTCGTCGTTGAGCGCATCGAGCATCTCGATAAGCTTGGTGTGATCCGAATCGCCCTTGATCTCGAGCATCCCCTCAAAGTTGGCCTGATTGTAGTCGGGGTCGTCGGCGAGCTTAATGGTGTCCTCGTAGCGGTAGAAATCGAAGCTGTTCACCTTGTACAGATGCCCGTTCTTATCCAGGCCATGTGCCTTGAGCGCCGTTTTGTTGAGCTGCTCCACCTGCGTAAATAGGCCATAGTCCTCAAAGGTGTCGTTGGACTTTTCGGTCTGGTCGCACACCCACAGATGCACAAACTGCGTGCGCAGACCCATCATCTGGGGAATCCCACGGATAAGATCGTAGGCCATCTTGTTACGAAAACGCATACCCTCGCCCATGTGCTTGTTGAGCGCAATTGCACGTTGTTGGCGCCAGGTGCCCTTGCCCTTTTTGAGCTCCACCTTGTAATTCTTTTGCGTGTAGGAGCTCGACGTCTGGCCGCGCACCTGCACGGTGGCATTGGGCGCTTCCTCGCCATAGCCAACCTCGCCAGAAACTGGCCCCTCTTCGTCGCCCGCCTGCAGCAGGCCCATAACCTGATAACGCGTCACACCCATATCGGCGTAGTCATACACCGAGTACGTGTTGACCTCGGCCCAGCTATGATCCGTGTTCTCGGAACTGTTACCGCGTGAGACCGTCAGGTACATGGTCACAATGCCCGAGTCGTCATAAACCTCGTACAAGCCATCCTTATCGCGCAGGTGCTTGGTCTCGCCCGAGGCCTCGGCCTTTTTAATCTTGTCCTGCTTTTTGACCTTTTTGGTCGAGGATTCGTCCTGAGACGAACAGCCCGAGAGCAGAAGCGCGCCGGCAGCCGCCTCAAACAAGCGGCGGCGAGACATCATCCTATCGATCATCAGAACCTCCCCAATGGTTGCGATACACACGGACCACCGTGTGCTCAAACACGCCATGCGGCTCGCTCTCTTGACGAAGGTCCTCATAGCGCTGCTCGGCACGGTCGAGCAAGCGGCCCAGCTGTGTAAAGCGACCCGTTTTGTCGGTCGCCACCATGGGCTGTTGACTCAGGATACGATACGGCAAGTTGGCAGTATAGGTATCGAGCCGCAGCAGCGCCACGATAAAAAACACCGCAGCACCCAACAAAAAGCCAAAGCCGTAAAACTGCTGCGGCAAAAGCAGCGACACGGTAGTCGCCAGCCCGGCCACACCGGCAAACAGGCCCGAGGCAAGCACGGCCCCCTTGTAGTCGGTAAAGTACAGCAAGATGAGCATCACCGTATTGCCCACGGCATACAGGCCATAGGCCACGCATAACGTGCGGAAATACCCGTGCATAAGGTTGTTAAAGCCCAGCGGCAGGGCCGAGAGCACCGTGGTCTCGAGCGAGATGACCGCAGCGGTCACAAACAGCTGCTTGAGCGCACAAAAGCGAAGCTCGCTGTTGAGCGTGGCGAGCATTTCCTCCTCGGCCACCACAATGTCGCCCACCACGCCGCCGTCGTTAAACAAGCTGTAGTAGTCGCGGTAGCGCGGATAGAAGTTAACCTCGACCGAGACCACAAAGTTGACGGTCGTGACCAGGATCGTCAAAAACGCGATGAGCGCCGGCACATCGTGGTAGGGCGCACCATAAAACAGGCCCTTGACCTGCACGCCAACGGGACCGGCCCAAATAATCACCAAGTGAGCAAAGAGCCCCAAGTTGGTAAACAGGCCCGTGAGCGCCAGCGGCATAAACTGATCGAGCCACTGCAAAAAGAGCCAGGGGCTGCGGTAGCTCTGAGGAAAATACCGGTACAGCAGCACCACGTCCCAGGCGAGCATTACACCATAGCCCAGGGCGATTGATGCCAGCAAGCCCTCAACCGGAGGCAGCCCCAGTGCCAGCGCGGCCAAGGCACACAGGCACGCCACGCCAATGGCCGCGGCAAAGCTGCACAGAATGCCCCGGTAGTCCTTGATGGCCGTGAGGTAGCTCATGCCGTTCCAGTTGACGATCATAATGTTAAACAGCCACAGGCACAGCAGCCCTTGCAGCAGCGTGGCGCCCGAAAACAGCAAAAAGACGCCGTAGAGCACCGTACCCACAACGAGCATGATGGCGTTGGAGCCCCAAAATGAGGGCAAGACCTCTTCTTCGCGCTCGGCAAAGAGCATGTCGGCCAAAAAGCGCGTGACCGGCATAGAAAAAAAGCTTGTGAGCGTGAGCGACGCCAGCAGCGTATAGGTCACCATGCACACCAGCAAGTCCTGATTGGCGCGTCCCACACCCCACAGGCCGCACAGCACCAAGATACCCACCTGGAGCAGTACGCCCAGCAGCATGGGGCCCGTGCACACAATGCCGGCGTAGCCATAGGCGCGCATCGTGGCAAACAGACCCTTGCGCCTAAACAGGCGCTTGAGCTCAAAACCGATTCCGGCCACCGGCTACTCCCCCTCTCTGGGCAGGTCAAACGCACGCGCCGTCTCGTCGTACAGCGCGCGGTAGTTGGCGAGCATCTGTTCGTGCAAAAAGTACGTGGCAACGCGACGCTGACCGCGCTCCCCCATCTCGATACGGCGGGCGCGGCTTGTGCACATGCGCTCCATGGCATCGGCCAAGCCCTTGCGATACATAGGCGGCGTCACAAAACCCGCCACGCCAAAGTCATCACCCGGGGCGCCTTCGAGCAGCTCACGGCAGCAGCCAACCTCGGTCGTCACGCAGGGACGACGCGCGGCGAGCGACTCCAGCACGCTGAGCGGCTGACCCTCGGAGATACTCGTCAAAATGGTAAAGTCGAGCTTCTCCATGTACTCGACCACGTTGACGCGACCGGTAAAGATCAGGTCGCGCACGCCCAGGGTGTCAACGAGTGCATGGCACTCGGCGCCGTACTCCTCGTCATCAACGCCGCCCATGATGTGCAGGCGCACCTTGGGCAGGCGCTCGTGCAGCTCAAAGAAGGCATAGATCATGGTCTTGACGTCCTTGATGGGCGCCAGGCGCACCACCGCGCCAATGTCCACCCAGCCATCATCGGGCTTTAAGGGTATGTCCTTAAAGCGGTCAAACTGGATGCCGTTAGGGATAACCAGGCATTTTTCTGCATCGCACCCCATATCGATCTGCGTCTTGCGAGCATTGTGGAACAGGCTCGTCACGCGGAAGGCGCGACGGTAGATCTCCTCCGAAAGCAGGTAGAAAAAGCGAATCCAGCGGTCCTTAAACGACGGCACCACCCAGTCGGCGCGAATGATCTCCTCCTCGCGCTCGCGCGTATAGATGCCATGCTCGGTCAGCAGCACCGGCGCATGGGAAACGCTCGAGCCCAGGCAGGCGAGCAGGCCACCGTAGCCGGTCGAGATGGCGTGGTACACGTCGGCCACTGGCACCTCACTGCCCAGCAGGTACAGCACCGGCAACAGCATGGAGCGCATGGTGTGGAATGCGTCGGCAAACGGCGTGTAGGGATACTCGGCCAGGCACACGTCGCGAAAGATATCCATAAATGCGCGGCTCTGCAAAAACGAGAGCGGATGCACGCGACGGCGCTGGAAGATATCGAACAGCACGTCCCAGTCCGGATTGGACAGCGACACCAGGCGGCGTAGCGCCTCGCGCTCACGCTCGTCAAAGTCGACTTCTTCCTGCTCGCCCGAAAGCCGCAGGGCATCGTCCAGGAACACCTCGTGCACCTCGACCACGTTGCCGGGCAGCTCGTAAACAAACTTGCTGCGGTCGGCGGCATGCGCGCCGATCACCCACAGCACAAACTCGTGCTCAGGCATAGCCGTAATGTAGCCGTGCATCCAGGTAGACACGCCGCCATGCACGTACGGGTAGCAACCCTCGAGTACTAAGCAGATTCTCATTTGTCGCCACCCTCCTTGCGCTCGATCGTCACGGTCTTGTCCGTCGCTTTGACTAGGTACAGGTTGCCCGTCAGGTGTTTAATCTCGCCACCGGACACCGTACCCGGCTCGCTGTTATTGGAGCGGAACATGAACCACGCCTCGTCGTGGAAGTTGCCCAGATTGAGCGTCCAGGCATCCGCGGTCGAATCCACGCTCACCGTCAACGATGCAAATCGCTGGATGGCACCCGAGCATTCCGAGCCGGTCTGACGACGCAGGTCGGGCGCCGACTTGGTAAGCCAATCCAGGTAGTCGGTCAGGCCGCCCTTATAGACCTCCCAGCCTTGTCTGGCGCCGCGATCGGGATCGAGTAGGTCGTCCGGGTGCATAAAGTGCGTACTCACATAGTGCATGTTGAGCTCGGACATGGCGGCCAGGCGCATGTAGGGATTATCAACCATGCTGCCCGATACAATACGCGGCTGCTCCACAATGCCGTCGCTCGCCACGCTAAACTCCTGCACGTATGGCAGATCGGTGCCGTCCTCAAAATACGTACTGGCGATGGTCTTAATGCGCGGAACGTCGGCGCTGATAAGCTTGCGCGCGCGGGCCGATAGGATATTTGACGGCGGCACGTAGACCGAGCCGTGCGCGTTGGGCAGCACCTCGTCCTGGAAGGCAATAAGCTCGTTGAGCGATGCGACAAGCGTCTCCTTGTTCTTCCACGTCTTGTAGTCGTACAGCGTGCCATAGTCGGTGTCCGAGAGTGCGAGCGGCTGATGGTTGTAGCCATGAAAGCCCAGCTCCCCGCCCATCTGCAGCAACATGCCGCCAAAGTAGCGGAACTGCGTGGTATCGGGCTGGCGCGCGGGCTCGGCCTGGTTGACCGCGTTCTCGTAGTTCTCGATCATCACGCCGGTATAGCGAATGTCGTACTTTTGCGCGAGCTTTTGCAGATCGGGCCACCAGACCTTGACATAAAAGTCGGCGATGGAAAGCCCGTAGTCGCGCTTGATGTAGGTGCCGTCGCCCGAGGGCACGGGACTGGGAAAGTCGTCCAAGTAGAATACGGCGCTGTTGATGACCGGGTAGGCTGTGGCATCGCCCAACAGGCTAATCGCCGCAGCGTAGAAGCCACGCATGACCTTGTCGTAGATGCCGATGTTACAGACCACGGTGCGACCGCTGCCGTATTCATTCGACCAAATGAGCGGGACACCCGCATTGCCGGTCGTTGCCCAGACGCGAGCTGTGTCGCGCAGCGACACCGAAAGCGACGAATCAAAGGGGTCCGAGAACTCGTAGCGCTCTCCCCCGCCCAGCATAAAGTCCTCGCTCGGCACGATGCTTTCGGCAGTCGCGTATTCGTAGCCTGCCGATTCAATGCCAAGCTTGGGGGCAATCACCTGCAGGTAGCTCGAATTATCCGGCGGCATGGCGAGCATGAGCGAGCCGCCGGCGCTCACCCAGCTCATGATGTCGGTCAGGTGCGTACCGAGCCCATCGAGCGACGGCATCAGTAAAATCACGCGGTCGAAGGATGTGAGGGAAGGAATCGCATCAACACCATCGGTGGCAATATCCACGTCGCGGTGGGCGATCTTCATGTCAAGCAGAATCTGGTCAAACTGCTCTTTGACGTCCTCGACACCCGCCTGGTCGGTATCGGAAATGACGAGGCACGTGGGCTTTTGGCCAAACATCGCCGAGGAGGCCGGCACCGCGTCGTTGGCGGCGAGCATGCCCAGCTTGTGCTGTCCGGCGCCGTACTGCACGCCGGCGCGCTCCACCAACAGCACGGCGGCCATGGCAATAAAGACCGCCCATACCACGAGCAGCCCCATCCAGCGAAAATGGCCCGCACGCTCGCGGATATGTTGCACCACGCTCATCGGGCCTCCTCTCCTTCACGCCAAAATGCCAGCTTCTCACGATTCTCGGCGCTCAAATACACATGTTGCTTATCAACGGCATCAATCACCCGCTGCACCATCTCGCCATCGCGGCGCAATACGGCCAAGCGCAGGCACAACATCCAAACATCTTGCTCATCGGGGGCATCGGCCACCAACCGCTCGGCAACGTCTTCTGCCTCATCAACCTCACCGGCATCGGCCAGCGCCGTGGCATAGCGAACACGTAGGGCAAGCCCGTCCTCGCGCTCACAGCGACGTGCAAGCAACCGTGCATACTGCTGGCGCTGAATTTGAGCCACGCGGCCCTCGGCCAAGCCGGACGCAAGATACGTACCCAAGTAGTCACAGTAGGCGTTAAGGTTTTGCGCACTCGGATCGGTCTTAAAGGCACGCTCCAGCTGCTGCAGCTTAAGGTCGGACTCCTTGGAAATCTGAGCCACTGCCGTCGCGGCATAGTGCGCGACCTCAACGTCGTCGTTGAGTTTTGCCGCCAAAAGCTGTGCCAGGTACGCATCCGGATCCTCGGTAAGCATGGAGAGCATCAGACGGCGGCGGTCACCCGGGTCGTTGACGATCAGTGCTTCCTCGAGCGGCACCACGCCATCATCGCCCTCGCGTCCCTGCACGAGCATACTGCGATGCATGTCGTCGTTAATGCGCAGCGCCTCCAGCGTGGCGTCCTTAAGGCCGTCACCGAACACCGCGCTGCGCGCGATAAGCAGCACCACCAGCAGCGGGCCCCACAACGGTACGAGCACCATCACGGCCAGCATGTGCCCGCGCACCGGCAGCAGGCCCAGTTTCATAAGCGTCCACAGCACCAGACACACCAGCGCATGAATAAATAGCAGTACGGTAGTAACAACAAGTGAGATCAAGCGGCCTCCCCCTCACCGTTGCCAGCGGGCGCAATGCGCTGCAGCAGGGCCACAACATCCTCGCTGTCAACGCGCTCCACCGTAATGTGCTTAGCGGCCATGCGCTTGCAAATAACGGGCAGGTCAGCCTCAGTCGCCTGACGCATGAGCAGGTAAAGCGTGTCTCCATCGACCAAGCCCGCAGCGTCACTCTCGCGAATCGCCGACCCAATGGCGCCGACCAGCTCGCCAACAGGCTCCATGCCCGGCACCACGCGCAGGAGCAAGAAGCTCCCCATCTTGTTGTCTGAAAGCGCTTGCTCGGCGGCAAGCTCCTGGCCAAAGGCATCGCGGTTGAGCACGCACGTGCCGGCAACGCAGCGCTTATCCTGTGCCACGGCCTCGTAATCGAAGGCGCGTCCCAACGCACTTTCCACCAAGCCACACAGGATACGGAACAGGTTTTGGTAGTACAGGGTCATTTGGCTTTCGGCCACGTGACGCACAAAGATCAACACGGCGGGGGCTCCATCGCGCTCGATCGTATAGCCAAACATCGGAAGCCCCGACGTAAGCGCGCGGTTCACCCACAAACCCGAGATCGCACCTTGGAGCACGGGCGCAAGGTCATCGAACGAGCGCGAACGCGGCACATCGTTGGAAATCGCCGGGCTCGCCGCTACCAGGCGCGCAAATGCCCCGCCCGAAACATGGTAGATCGTCACCGAATCGCTCTCGAGAATCTCGCCCAGCAGCTCGCAGCACTTGCGGTATATATCGCGCGGGTTGAGTACGTCGAGCTCCTGCGTCACGGCAAAGATCTTGCCGAAGCTGTCGTGGCGCCCCACAATCTGTCGTTTATAGGCACGCTTGTCCTCAATCGCGTCGTGATAGAGCCGCGTTAGGAACGTGTTGCGGTTTCGCACAAGCTCGTTCTCGTCACGCTCCGCCTTAATGGCCTCGCTGTTGCGCAGCTGCACATAGCCGCACACGGCGCCCACCACAAAGTACGCAATAAACGGCAGCCAGTTGGAAGGCTCATAAAACAAGCCCTCAAAGGTGTAACCGTACTGGGTAAAGTAGCTTGCGGCCAAACCCACCGATGCCAGCAGTGCCGCAACCAGGCCAAAGTCCAGGCCATACAGCGTGCCAATGAGCACGACGTAGAGCAGACGATAGTCGAGCACGTTGAGCTGGGCAGATTGGGAGAACAGATGCCCTAGCGCCTCGAACAGCACCCATGCGAAGCCCGTCTCTAGGCATTTAATGGGCAGCGTGCGCAGCTGGATGCGATCGATCGCTGCACGCAAGGGATTGACCTTCTTTGTGCGGCCAGCATCCCAACGCGCTTGAATGGTCGAAAGATCGCGCAGCAAGTCGTAGCGCTGAAACCAACCATAGCGCACGCGAGCGACGTCGCTGGCGGGCAGGGCGTAGCCGGCAGAATCGCCATAGGCAACGGCAAGGCCGGGGAACAGCGCCTTGAGGGCGTCGCCCACCTCACCCGCCGTGTGATGGAAGGTATCGGCAACGTCGAGTGTCTCAAAGTTACCATCCCAGCTGTCGAAGATGCGGCGTACCAGCACCGCAAGCTCCTCGGCACACAGCAGGGGAAACGGCGCGTCCGCGGCACCTTGGAACGCGACCGAACCGGTCGAGCACGCCTCGAACAGCGGCACCAAGAAGGGGTCGTTGAGCGCCGCGGATGCTGTATAGAGATAGGGGGTGCACAGGATCTTGGCCTGGATGTCATCTTGCGCGGCGTAGTAGCGACAGAGGTCGTTGGCCGCGCGGGCAATAATGCCCTTACCCGTTTGGGCGGCAGCATCTGTGGCATCAAGCGAATCGGCATTGCTCACCGCGCCGTCAGCAACCTCCGCGCCCGCAGGCCCCGCCACAAACAGCAGCTGCACACGGCGACCCATGCAGGCACGAAACACCGAGCGCAGCAGCTCAATGTCGCCAAAGGTCTCGGTGTGCGGAGTAAGATACGTGGAGAGGTAGACCACGCGGTCGAACTCGTAGGCCTGATCCAGGTGGCGCAGCAACTCTTTCCACGAGCTGTGGGGCGATGACTCGCGCTGCGCATCGTCGGCAGCTACAATCTGAACATGGTCACCGGGAAACGCCTTGGCACAAAAGTCGTCGTCAACATATGCGGTATTGCCAACAACCAGCACCTCCACGGCGTGCCCCCTCCCCTAAAATCCACTTTTGCCATAGCCAAACATTCGTATTTTACGCTGTCAATGTAGCTTCCAGGCAACTTATAAAACTGTTTTAGAACATCTTCAGAGGGTGGGGCGAGAGGAATAAGCGCGACGAATTGATAGCGAGTAATGGCGACATCTTTATAAGACCGACTAAGAAATTCGTTCCGTCCGACGCAAGTAACGATCAAACTGAGGCACAGTAAAATCGACCTCTCCCCTTGCAGCAGAGTAAATCATGCCCTTGCTAATTAATTGAGCTCGCAGAGGTCCAATAGATGAAACGTCTCTCTCCATATAATGAGCTACATTAGCGAGCGTACAAGGAAGCTCGCCGCATCGCACCATGGCAACCAAAAACTCCTTTTGCCTTGGGGTGCATCGATCGTATCGCACGTTAAAGAAACCCTCGTCAAGACGGATGTCCGTTAAAGAAGTGCATTCGAGCACCGTCTCGAGCGAAACACACTTGTTATCTGAAGATGTCCAAATGGTCGAGCAAAGCTCCTGAATAAAATATGGGTACCCCTCTGTGTAGTCGATGATGGCATCAATCGCTTCATCGGAATAGCTCACATCGAGCTTTTGTGCAGGTTTGACAATGGCATCAACCGCCTTGTCACGAGGAAGTGAATCGACTTTTACAAAGCTAAATTGTCCCTCGGAATATGTTTTGGCTTCGCCCAACATCTTTAGAAGCTTGGGTAAGCCGGCACAGCCAAACATAACGGGAAGGCCAAGCTGAGTCGCACGATGGAGTGCGCATGCCAAGGCCTCAAGCTCTTCTTTACTTGCATACTGCAGCTCATCAATTCCAATAAAGATCGAAGCTCCTGCAGCTTGAGCATATTTTCCCAAAACGACAAGCACATCGGTAAAATCGCCAGATAGATTATGAGACGAGGCGAGAGCCTCCCCCAGACCCTCTTCATTAAAGCCCAAAGACAAAGAGCCATCGCCCGCATCAACAGATAACGTTAACGATGTAAACAAGTTCTTAATCTGCTCTAATTTACTCTTAACGAGTTCAATTCTATTGAGCGAAGCCGATAGCGTACAGCAAGCCGAAGCCAAAGGAGCAATCAAACCCTTCTTCTCTTCGACCTCAATATGGCGGACAAGAATACCTTCGTCCTCGGCTATTGATTCAATCGAGTTAAGCAGCACCGTCTTGCCAACGCCCCTAAGGCCGTACAAAACGAACGAACGGCTCTGATAGTTTGCAGCAAGCGCCTTAAGCTGAAGAGAAACTGATTCAAGAATATCGTCGCGCCCAGCAAGATATTTGGGCATCGCGCCGGCACCGGGCGTATACGGATTGCGATAATCAATCATTGCAAGCTCCTAGGGAAAAACGACCGTCCGGAAATTTACTACAAATCAAACCAAGACAACGATAATGCGATTCGAATAATAGGAGGCGTAACCAGGCGCAAATCAACTGGCGCTTCACGATAAGGCATTGTAACGAATAGAACAGAAAGAGTAGCCTTATCACCATTCACGTCGAATCATAATCAACTCGATAGATAAGTAGCTAAAACGTGATAAATATTGAATTCAGATAATCCTTCATATAGATTAATGTACATTCCTTCGAAAGGATGTTATTTACTCATTGACCGCTCAGCCATGTGCCAGGCAATTACTTTAAATAAACCGAACGAAACTAGAACAATCCCTGTCAATTTAAAATACTCAATGCAAGAGCCTGCAATTGTAATTGAGTCAGCAGCGTTTAAATGGTATGACGCATATACTGCGGCACAAGCGGTAACGATAAAAGCGAACACCGTCATAACCAGCATTACAACCACAGCATAATGCGCCATCGATAACACAAGATCGAGCAGGCGACGCTTCCCATAATTAGAAGCTACCTTCGCAGCCCTTAAATAAAGAGCGTCTTTCACTTCAGCGTCTGTTGAGTTATTGGCAAGCGTAATTAGATCTTCAAGTTCATCTTTAGCAGAAGGAATCACTGTCTTTTTGCCCGCGAAAAACGCCAACACCGATCCAAAAGCCCCACTAAAAACAGATGCAAGAAACTCAAACATACTATTGCTTTCCCTTTAGAATTGCTTAAATACCTTATAAATAGTGGCTACAAACAAACTCAACGTAAACATCAAATGCCAAACGCTATGCAACCGCGGAAACGATGTCTTGATTCAACTCGATATCAAAAGGAACCCTTGCATCAATATGAATACGGGAGGGCATCTCACAATACTTATCACTGAGATCGAAGACCTCAACGCCAATAACGGAGCCATCGCAATCATACATAACGGTAATACCAGAAGGAGTATCCTCAAGTGCAGAGCAAGACGACAAGGATGCATTGCGTTTACAAAGGACATATAGAACATCAGCATACCCTTCGTACCGGCTATCAATAGCGCGAATAGCCATATCTAATCCTCCTTTTGATACTTAACACCATAAGAAGAAACAGGTTTCTCGTATCGACTCCACGATATAACAGTTCCTTTATGAGGGTCGTCACGAAAATCAACATTAGCGCGCGAATACTGGTAGTCTTCTTGCTCCTCAATCTTATAGTAAATATCGCGATCGGCCTTTTGAGCAGATTCATCAATTCTATCAGGATCGGAAATAACAACACGCACATCTTGCGTAGATAAAAACTCTGGGGGAACGGGATGCTTACCCATAGATTCTCGCGCCTGTTCGATAGGCTTAAGCATCATTACTTCACGTCCCAAGGGGTCTATTTCCGTCCAGTCAATATCAAAAGGATCGACATAACTTCTAAGATTACGCCTAATTGGCTTTGTCATAAGGCTCGGCTTTCCAATCCTTTGTATGACGAATAAGCATGTCACGCAAAGCAATAAGGCTTTCATTTGTCATGTAAACGCGAGAAGCAAGCACGCCTTGAAGGGTCGAATCATCAACTTCACCTTCAATTTGAATAAAATCGAGCCTTGTTACCTGGTTCGACGTCTGAGCAAAACAAGGTCAGCAAACACACCGCGCCTTATATCAGAGTCAGCCGTAATTTGCATACTCCTATCATCTTTGTCCATAACTTTTTCCTTTCCAAAACAACATCATCCTATACTTATGCCCAATTTCATCAAAGGTGAAAACGGGAAGAGCGCGTGAAACCGTATGAATTAATTACCTGCGTTTAGTGTACTTGAGATTCAGACAGAAAGGACCCGCAAACACAAAGGAGTGTCAGTATGGCAAAAATGACAGCATGATAGCTATGCTGACCTGCTCCTTTTTGCAGCCGGCAAATTAATCGGTTTCACTCGTCTAAAATGTTGCTCAGGCAGTGCTGCGGCTACACCAAGATGGTCGCCAACATGCTCGAGGGCGTCGAGGTGCGCTGCGG
>OIXX01000136.1_pt1 | contig 59845 bp, 47 predicted proteins | sample 1588161 | NCBI WGS metagenome assembly OIXX01 (sample SAMN03283274) | human gut metagenome | biome: human-associated habitat; material: feces | host: Homo sapiens | place: Peru | collected 2012 | reverse complement strand
CCCCAACTAACCCAAGCTCACCAAAAAGAGAAATACCACCAGGACACCTTCGTTTCCGTTGGACCACCAATCGGCCAATAATAAGGCATTTGGTAAGAAACACCCAGAAAAGGCAAAAGCCTTATAAACACCAAAAAGCCGAACCTCTTTGAAGAAGTTCGGCTTTTTAAGTGGTACCACCAGGAATCGAACCGGGGACACAAGGATTTTCAGTCCTTTGCTCTACCAACTGAGCTATGGCACCATACCTTTACAGATGATTTCTCATTTGCGGGTGCAAAGGTACAACAATTATTTGGTTCCACCAAATTTTTAAGTGAAAAACTTTTCAAAAAAGATAAAAAAGTGCTTTTTTATTTGGTTTTATGAAGAATTTGATGTACCTTTGCATCGTCTTTGTGCTCATAAGTACCTAAAAACGGGATTTAGCGCAGTTGGTAGCGCACGTCGTTCGGGACGATGAGGTCGCTGGTTCGAGTCCAGTAATCCCGACTCACCAATAAAATCGGAGCTTATGAAGTTCAAAGACATTTTTTACCTTCAAAAGAAAGACCGACAAGCTCTCCTCACCCTGCTTGCCATTATGATTGTGTGTGTTTCTCTCACGTTCCTGATTCAGGAAAAGCAGGAGGATGCTACTGTGACTTCCCAACCAGACTCCATTGATGGCACTCTGGAGAAAGATACAAAAGCAACTAAGATTCAGCACGCCTCCAAATCTCATCCTTTATACAGTAAAGAAGACGGTATTGTGCACGAACTCTTCCCTTTTGATCCCAATACGGCTAGCGCTGAAGATTTCGAACGCCTTGGATTAGAAAGCTGGCAAACCAGAAGCATCATCCATTTCCGGGAGAAAGGCGGCATCTTCTCCCGTCCATCCGATTTCGCCCGGGTCTATGGCATCACCAAGAGAACCTACGAAGTACTATTGCCGTTTATCCGAATTGCCGACGATTACAAGCCTGCGGCTGATTTCTACGGAAAAGAAGGATATGGAAGAAGCAGAAGGCGCTATACACCTTATTATAATAATAGAAGAAACGAGGATACCAATTATTATAATAATAGAAAAAACGAGGAAACCAAGGTTTATAGTTATCCACATAAGCTGAGAGCTAACGAACATATAGAAATCAATGGCGCCGATACAACGCTACTGATGAAGATTCCCGGCATAGGCAGTTACTATGCCAGCCGCATCGTAAGATACAGAGAACGGCTGGGAGGATTTGCATCTGCCCAACAGCTGGAAGAAATCGATGGATTGCCAGAATCTACCATCGCCTATATCAAGATTGACAATCAGCAAATCCGCAAGATGAATCTCAACAAGTTAACGCTCAACCAGCTCAAGAAGCATCCCTATCTCAACTTCTATCAAGCCAAGGAAATCTGTGATTATCGCAGGTTAAAAGGTCCACTGCATAGTATAGAAGACCTCAAACTGCTGAAGGATTTTCCACCTGACGAAATAGAAAGGTTGAAACCCTACATCTGTTTCTAGCTATCCAGCGAGACCTGCATATAAAAAGTAAGGGCAAAAGCATCGTACCCTATTGGCGTACGGTGCTTTTGCCCTTACAAGACTATATGATGAGGAACTAAATGATTCCAAACTGATGCAGAAAGATCAGGAAGATGCAGATTGGACAGATGAATCGGATGGTAAAGAGGAAGACTGGGAAAAGCTTTCCACTTACCGTATTCCAGTTGGTGAATTCATCACATACAATCTTCTTTGGTACATACCAGCCCAGGAAGAGGCAGGTGATGAACGAAGACAACGGCATCAGAAGCTGCGCCGTCAAATTATCACAATTGGTGAGAAAATCCTTACCGAAGAAACCCAAGCCCTCTACCGCACCCTGAGAAAGGGAACAGAATACTGCGATAATACCACATACTATCGTCTCAACCCAAGCTCCCTTCGCACGACTTACCTTGCCCTCTTCATAAATAAAGGCGGTACCAATTTCGTGCATCGAGATCGTAGAGGTAAGAGCAGCCAACACCAACAAGCCATAGAACAATACAGAGATGATGTAACTAACCACCGGCATATTGCCAAAAGCCTGCTGGAATACATTAGGCAGGGTGATGAAGATGAGCGAAGGACCACTATCTGGCTGAACTCCCACTGAGAAAGCTGCTGGGAAGATCATCAATCCAGCCAATATGGCGATAATCGTATCAATGGTTACAATCTGAGTGGCTGATTTCAAGAGATTCGTCTGTCGGTTGAAATAAGAAGCGTAGGTGCAAAGACATGCCGTACCCATACTCAGCGAGAAGAAAGCCTGTCCCAAAGCCTCGAGCAGCACATTCTCATCTACCTTGCTGAAATCCGGTTTCAGCAGAAACTCCACTCCCTTCATCGCTCCCGACAATGAGCAGGAAGCAATCACGATGATCAACAGCAGGATGAAAAGCAGCGGCATCAAGATTTTGGATGCCTTTTCGATACCATTACGCACACCACGAACCACCACCATATGGGTGAGCAGGATAAAGCCTAATGCCCATAATACAGGACGAATCGGATTGGATGCGAAGGTCTGGAAATAGCTTTTTACATACTCCGGATCACCATGCACGCCACCGATAATGCTGGCATAAAGATACTGCAGGCACCAACCTGCCACTACGGAATAAAATCCGAAGATGATCATGGAAGTGATGACTCCCATCAATCCCAAGGCACCCCACGCCTTGTGCTTACCCAGATTGGTATAAGCACGGGCTGCATTGGATGCAGAATGACGACCGATGATAAATTCGCTCAGCATACCCGGCAAACCCAGCAGAATGATGCAGAATAAATAAATCAGGATGAAGGCTGCACCACCATTCTGACCAGTCATATATGGGAAACGCCAAATGTTTCCCAACCCTACGGCAGATCCCGCCGTGGCGAGAATAATGCCTAATTTACTTCCAAATTTTCCTCTTGTTTCCATTATGTTAATGTTAAATGTGTAGGAGCTATGTTTATTGAAGAACTACACCTTATATGATATATACCTTAATATGATATATGCCCTATATCCAAACTCCGATTATCCCAAAACTCCAAACTGGTTTAAGAACACCAGCAAGATGAGGATAGGACACACGAACTTAATCAGAAAGAAATAGATGCCAAAGAGGCGCCCCTTCAAGGTTCCCCAGTTGGTAAACTCATCCTTCAAAATCTTCTTTGGTACATACCATCCCAGGAACAGACAGGTAAGCAAGCCTGCCATTGGAAGGAAAATCTGTCCGGTGATGAAATCAAACCAATCGAAAAGCGTCTTGCCAAACCAGGAAAGCTTATCGGTAGCTCCCAATGAGAACGAACAGAATGCACCAATGATGGCACAGGAGATGGTTACAATCCAAGCACCCTTCTTACGGTCGATCTTCAACTCCTCGTAGAAGAACGAAGTATTCACCTCGTGCAGCGACATGAGAGAGGTCAATGCAGCCACTGACAGAAGTACATAGAACAGCAGGGAGATAATCCATCCCAATACAGGAAGTGTCGCAAACGCCTTGTTGAAGACATTCGGCAAAGTGATGAAGATGAGCGATGGACCACTATCCGGCGAAATACCTACTGAGAAGGCTGCAGGGAAAATCATCAGACCCGCCAATACTGCAACCAGCAAGTCAATGACAGAAATCTGCAATGCCGACTTAAAGAGATTGGTCTGGCGACTGAAATAAGATGCATAGGTACATATGCAGCCCATACCGATACTCATGGAATAGAACGACTGTCCCAAAGCATTGAGGAACACATTGCGATCAACCTTTCCGAAATCAGGCTTGAGCAAGAACTCCACCCCCTTGCCCGCATCAGGCAACAGGCAGGAAGCCACAACGATAATGAGCAGCAGGATGAAAAGCAGCGGCATCATCACCTTGGATGCCTTTTCGATTCCACCACGAACACCATGGATAATCACGAAATGACAAATCAGGAAAATAACCACCGTCCACAATACAGGACGGAACGGATCGGCAGCAAATTCCTGGAAATATCGAGCTACATAGTTGGCATCACCATGCAATTCGCCGATGATACTGGCATACACATACTGCAAGCACCACCCCGAAACCACTGCATAGTAACCCGTAATCAGGAAACCCGTGAGCACTTCCAGGAAACCCACCCACTTCCAGGCTGTGCCATTGGCAAGCTTGGTATAGGCGCGAGCTGTATTGGAAGCACCGTGGCGACCGATGATAAACTCCGAAATCATACAAGGGATACCGAGCAAAAGCACGCTTCCGATGTACACCAAGATAAAGGCTGCGCCACCTTCCTGACCAGCCATATAAGGGAAGCGCCATACGTTACCCAAACCTACGGCGCCACCAGCGGTAGCAAGAATCATTCCCAACTTGCTACCAAAACTACCTCTATTTGAATCTGCCATTTCCTTTACTTTCTCCTTATTTTTACTATATTATTTCTTTTTAAAACTTAGATTCTCCTTTATTATTTCACATCAAACCTACAGCGCCATTATAACATTCTTAACGCTTCAGTTCTTTGATGCTGCAAAATTATAAAAAATAATCCAAATAAGCGTATAAATCGAAAGTAAATTATGCAAAATCTTAAATAATTATACAATTTTATAGCGAATCACGCCATTTATAGAATGGATTTGTCAAAAGATGCGAATTATAGAAGCGTTTGTCGCCTGTTACTTCGCAATCGATGAAATCCGGTTTCTCGTAAGCTTCGGTCTCGCTTTCCAGCTCTACCTCCGCCATCACCAGGCCTTCGTTATCACCATAAAACTCATCCACCTCGAAGATATGATTACCGCTTTTCACGAGATAGCGGCGCTTATCAATCACACCTCCCTGACAAAGTTGCAGGAGATGCTGCGCCTCGTCCATGGTAATCTCCTTCTCAAACTCATAGCGGGTCATTCCGCCATTCACCGACTTGCCCTTGATGGTAAGGTAAGCCTTGTCGTCTCGGGTGCGAACACGCACCGTAGCCCCTTCAGCCGGAATATATCCCTGCTGGATATGACTACTAGAAAAGGCGGCGCTTTTGTAAGCGTCGCCCTTCTTGACGAGGAATTTTCTTTCTATTTCCAATCCACTCATTTCTTACTCTTTTTATGCGATAGAAGTTTATTAAGCTATAGAAGCTGCATAGATGGCAAAGAGAGCACCCAGTGCTATCAAAGAGATGAAAATCCACTTTACTACTTTCTCGCCCTTGGCTGCCTGCTTCTTCTGATAAGCCTCATGCTTGGCTCTTCTTAAATCTTTATTTCCACTCATAGTTATCTTATTTTTAGGTTGTTATAATTCTATTGTTCGTCGTCGGTAGTTGGGAACTCCATCAGGTATGCCTTGATGAAACCATCGATTTTGCCGTCCATCACGCCATCCACATCAGAGGTCTGATAGTTGGTACGATGATCTTTCACACGACGGTCGTCGAAGACATAGCTTCTAATCTGGCTTCCCCACTCTATCTTCTTCTTGCCAGCCTCAATCTTCGCCTTGGCTTCGAGGCGCTTCTTCATGGCGCGGTCGTAGAGTTGACTCTTCAAGAGCAACAAAGCCTTGGCACGGTTTTTCGGTTGGTCGCGAGTCTCGGTGTTCTCGATGAGGATTTCCTCCTCCTCGCCTGTATCAGGATCGGTGTACCAATAACGCAGACGGACACCCGACTCCACCTTATTTACATTCTGACCACCGGCACCACTCGAACGGAAAGTATCCCAGGAGAGTTTGGCAGGATCTACATACACCTCGATGGTATCATCCACCAGCGGAGTAACGAAGACACTGGCAAAACTGGTCATTCGCTTGCCCTGAGCATTGAAAGGAGAAACTCGCACCAGACGATGCACACCATTCTCGCTCTTCAGATAACCATAGGCGAACTCGCCGCCCTCGATGGTCATCGTCACGCTCTTGATGCCAGCCTCATCGCCTTCCTGCATATCGGTGATGGTTACCTTGTAGCCATGAGCCTCAGCCCAGCGCATATACATACGCATCAGCATCTGAGCCCAATCCTGACTTTCCGTACCACCGGCACCGGAATTGATCTTGAGCACGCAGTCCATCGGATCTTCCTTCTGGCGAAGCATGTTCTTCAACTCCAGGTCTTCGATAGCCTTGATAGCCTTGCCGTAATCGGCATCCACCTCTTCCTCAGTTACCATTTCATCCTTATAGAAATCGAAGGCAAGCTTCAATTCATCGGCATAAAGGCGCACGGTCTTATAGCCATCAAGCCATTTCTGGATGCTCTTCACCTTCTTCATCTGCTCCTGCGCATACTTTGGGTCTTCCCAAAAGTCAGGAGCCTGGGTGCGGAGCTGCTCCTCCTCGAATTCTACTTTCTTCTGGTCGATATTGAGATAGTGATGGAGAGCATCGGCTCTGTCCATCACATCTTTCAACTGGTCAGCTGTAATCATTAACTTTGAACTTTGAATTTTGAACTTTGAACTTTATGATTACTCCTCATACATCTTGTCAATCTCCGCCTTGTAGTTTTTGTTGATGATAGGGCGGCGAATCTTCAAGGTATTGGTCAGCTCGCCCGACTCCATAGAGAAGTGGTGAGCCAGGAGGGTGATACGCTTGATCTGCTCATAATAAGCCAGGTGCTGCTGAAGAATCTGGATGCGGTCCATCAACATCTTCTGCACCTTCTCGTTGGCACACAGGTCCTCACGGCAGGCGAAGGCGATATGATGCTCACGAGCCCAATCCTCTACGAGGCGGAACTCAGGCACAACGAGGGCTGAAACGAACTTGCGCTGGTCGGCGATGACTGCCACCTGATCGATAAACTTATCCACCAGGAGCAAAGACTCCACCTGCTGCGGAGCGATATATTTACCATTCGAAGTCTTGAACAGATCCTTGATACGCTCGGTGAGATAAAGCTCGCCATCCTTCAGATAACCCGCATCACCAGTATGGAAGAATCCATCCTTATCGAATGCCTTGGCATTGGTGGTATCGCGATGATAATATCCAGGAGTAATGGTAGGTCCCTTGAGGAGCACCTCGTTATCCTCACCGATCTTGACCTGGATGCAGGAGATAGGACGACCCACAGAACCCAGACTGTGCTTCTTGTCGAGATGATCGCAAGATACGGTAGCAAGACTCTCTGTCAAGCCATAACCCACTACCATATTGATACCGATGGAATGTACGAACGCCTCCACTTCCGGACTTACATACGCACCAGCCGTAGGGAAGATATTAGGATTATCCAAGCCCAACTGCTTGCGTACGATGCTCAAAATGGTCTTGTTGATAATCTTATACTCCAACTCCAGAGCCAAAGGAGGGCGCTTGCAGTTGGCTATATACTCGATATTGCGCTTCTTACCCACTGCCAGAGCATGGTAGAAGAGCTTCTTCTGGATAGGACCGGCATCATCCATCTTAGCCTTCACTGCGATATACACCTTCTCCCAGAAACGAGGCACACTACTCATACAGGTAGGATGCATCTCGCGCATACTTTCCTGAATCTCCTGTGGATAGGTATTGATGATGAGCTGGGCACCCTCACTCAAGCAGAGATATGCCCATCCACGCTCAAAGATATGGGTGAATGGAAGGAAATCTATGACACGATCCTTTTCGGTAACAGGAATGCACTCATTGTTTGCCTTCAAAGCGGCATAATACTGGCTATAGGTCAGCATCACGCCCTTGCTATCTCCAGTTGTTCCACTGGTATAGAGGATATTAGCCAAGTCATCCATACTTGCCTGCTTGTAGAGTTCCTCTACCTCCGTCTGACGAGGAAGATTCTCACCCAACTTCAGAAAGTCCTTGAAATAGAGGGCTGCAGGGTCGTGTGTACTGATGCGCACACTGGAATCGAAGATGATGATGCGCTCCAGGGATGGGCAGAGGGCAAAGATACGATGTGCCTTGTCATATTGCTCCTGTTCGCCAACGAAGAGGAAGCGAATCTGGGCATCATTGATCATATATTGAATCTGCTGCTCACTGCTGTTGGCATAGAAAGGTACGGAGATTACTCTGATACCGTATGCACCAAAATCGGTGTACAGATAATGCACACAGTTCTGTGAGAAGACAGCAATTTTGTCTTGTGGTTTAGCCCCAAGATTGAGGAGGGCATTGCTCACTTGTTTCACTCTTAGGGAAAACTGATTGAATGAAACCGTTTGCCACTGGTCACTACCAAACTTCCTGAAGGTAAGCGCAGACTTATCTCCCCACTTCTTAGCAAGGTCATGAACCAGAACCGAAAGATGACTATTAATTTGCATAAGCTTAGTATTATAATATTGGTGCAAAGATAATAGAATTTGTTAAGAACACAAAATAAAATGTTGGTTTTTCCACTTTATATGCTCTTTTTTTCGTAACTTTGTCCCCAAAACATTAAAAAGAGAGATTATGATGACACAGGAACAATATGTTAGCGATGCGGTGCAACTGCTCAAAAAGCTGATTGCCACTCCATCGGTAAGTCGCAACGAAAAGGATGCTGCCGACATCATGGAGCAGACCATCCGCAGCTATGGTTTCGAACCGCAGCGCGAGGCAAACAACCTCTGGATTATCGATCCTCACTACGATGAGAGCCGTCCTACCTTGCTGCTCAATGCCCATATCGACACCGTGAAGCCCGTGGCTTCGTGGAGTCGCGATCCTTTTTCTCCAGATGTAGAAGATGGCGTGCTTTATGGACTGGGTAGTAACGACTGCGGTGGCGGATTGTGTTCCCTTCTCCAGATTTTCCGAATGCTGACGGAGAAGCCGCAGAGCTACAACCTGATTTATCTGGCTTCCGCCGAAGAAGAGGTTTCGGGAAAGGATGGCATCACACGTGCCCTACCCTTGCTTCCACACATCGATCTTGCCATTGTGGGAGAACCTACAGGCATGAATCCTGCCGTAGCCGAAAAGGGACTGATGGTGCTGGATGTGATTGCTCATGGCAAGAGTGGCCATGCGGCAAGAAACGAAGGAGTGAATGCGATCTACGAGGCGCTGGATGACATGTGCTGGATTCGTGATTACAAATTCGAGAAGGTAAGCGAATTTCTGGGCCCTACCAAGATGACGCTCACCGTGGTGAATGCCGGAACCCAGCATAATGTGATTCCGGATAAGTGCACGATGCTTGTGGATATCCGAACCAACGAGTTTTACGACAACGAGGAGGTTTACGAGTTTATCCGCCAGCACCTCAAGAGCGAGGTAAAGGCTCACAGTTTCCGCCTGAAGTCATCGCGCATCGACCCGGAGCATCCTCTTATCAGGAAATGTGTAGCCATAGGAATGAAGCCATTCGGCAGTCCTACCCTCAGCGACCAGGCATTGATGCATTTCCCATCCTTCAAGCTGGGGCCGGGCGAATCTTCCCGCTCCCATTCTGCCAACGAGTTTATCCGCATCAGCGAAATACGCGATGCCATTGCTAAATACGAAACCCTCTTAGATGGCGCTGCCATCTAAGAGGGTTTCCTCTATCTGTCTATACAGTTACCCTTGATATCTCCTATATTTTATCTTCCCAGCCAAGCCTCAGGATTGAGTTTTGCCGTCTCCTTGCGAAGCTGGAACTGGAGGATGTTGTCGGAGCCCACGGCACCCAAAGCCTGACGGGTACTAACCTTCTGCCCCTTATGTACGCTGACCGATTTCAGGTTGCAATATACCGAGATGTAGGCACCATGGCGAACCAGGACATTCCACATACCACCATATCCGAAGACGGCACTCACCTCACCATCGTAGATGCTGCGAGCCACGCAACCCGGCTTACCCTGGATATTGATACCCTTATTGTCGAGGGTAACGCCCTTCAATCCCTGAACATTATACTGTCCGTAGTGGCTCACGATGCGATAACCGCCGCTGATAGGCATAGGCAATCTGCCACGGTTTGCCTCGAATCCACCACTCAACATTCTATCTACCGAACTCAAGGTAGCCTCTTCCTGCGCCTCCTTCTTGGCAGCAGCAATCTCACGGGCCTGACGCTCCTCATCCGCCTTGGCTTTCAGCTCAGCAGCCTTGCGGTCAGCTTCCGCCTTCTTAGCCGCCTGTTCGGCAGCAGCTTCACGAACCGCCTGTTCTGCGGCAGCACGCTGAGCAGCTTCAGCAGCAGCACGGGCCTTAGCCTGCGCCTTTGCTTTAGCCTTCGCCTCAGCCTGGGCAGCAGCTTCTTCCTGCGCCTTTCTAGCAGCCTCGGCAGCAGCACGAGCCTCCTCGGCAGCCTTTCTTCTTGCAGCCTCTGCAGCTGCCTCACGAGCCTTCGCCTCAGCAATACGACGTGCATTCTCCCTTGCAGCAGCCTCAGCAGCAGCTTTCTTACGCGCCAGTTCCTCTGCACGCTTCTTGGCAGCAGCGGCCGCGGCAGCCTTGCGCTTAGCCTCGGCAGCAGCACGGGCACGAGCCTTGGCTACTTCCTGCTGAATCAAGCGGTCGATCTGAGCATTGATGGCTGCATCCTTCTGGCGCTGGTCGGCGATGACAGCCTGAATGGTCTTCTGCTGCTTCTGCAGTCCGTGTACCATCTCCTGCTGCTGGGTCTGCTTGCCTTCGAGCACGGTCTTCTCCTGCTTGCCCTTATATAATAAGGTATTCTTATGCCCCTTTACATTCTGCAACTGCTTGTGCTTATCGTTCACCTGCTGCTGCTTAGCCTTTACTGCCTCACCCTGCACCTTCTGATAAGAAGAGTACTGGCGGATGAACGAGAGACGACGGTACATCTGGGTCAGGTTCTTGGCACTGAAGATAAACATCAGTTTGTCCTGCACCGTATGATGCCGGCTCATATATCGCATAGAACGGATATACTTGTTCTTTCTATCCTGCAACTGCTGCTGAAGGGTCTTTAACTGTGCCTGCAGGATCCCGATGTTTCCATCGATATGATGAATATCCTTCTCTATACCTTCTATCTTCTTCTGACTCTGGTCGATTTCGCCATTCAGCGCCATCAGGTCTTCCAGGCGCTTCTTCACGTCAGCCTTGTTCTGGCGCAAAGCCTGCTCCTGCTCCCTGATTCTTCGCTGGATATCGGCACGCTGCCCCTGCAATCCTCTGATAGAAGCATTGCTATAGGTAGCAGCACGGCGTTCTGCCTTGGTGGGCGCCTTGGTAGAAACCCTGTCAGAAGACTTGGATGAAGCCTTGGCACGGCGAGCCACCGGTTTTCTTTGAGCCTGATGTTTATGATTGGCAACAGCGGTTTTCTTCACCGGCTTTTTATGCACCGTTTTCTGTGCATAGGGAGCAAGCGAGAACATCATTGCCAATAAGAAAAATATAATTCGCTTCATTATTCAATACATGATTTCATTGTTTTCTTTCGCGACAAACACTACATACTCATCAGTTTGCCGAGTACATCCTCTGGAGCCACCTTCTTGTACTTGTCAGACACTTCGGTCTGTGCCTCCCATTTACTGTCGGTCTTCACGCTCTTCATGTCGATGTTGATCTTCACTACCTGAGGCTTATTGTTCACTATGGCAGAGAGTGTAAGATTCTGGGTAGCCGGGAACATCTTCACGCCCACGCTCTTGAAATTGCTGTATTTCAGATTGAGCTTGGCTGCGCTGGTGCTTCTGTCCTGATACACTACATTCGCCTCGGTGATTCTGCCCGAATTGCGGTTGGTTGTCCAGGTATAGTTCAGTTTGCCATATTGCAGCGCCACAGGTACATTCTCACCTACTGCATCCAGATTGGCAGAGAACTTCTTCAAGTCTGCATCTGTCACCTTCTTGGTTCCAGGCACGAGCAACTGGTTCCAGAAGAGCGCCTGGAGAGAATAGAAGTTCACGCCCTGCTTCTTCAGGAAATCTACCTGGGTATAATCTGCCTTGATGTATTCCTTGTGGAGGCGGTCGATGATCAGCACATAGTTAGGGGTGAATTCCAGTCTTCCCACCTCTGTACCCAGGATAGGGATGAAGAGCTGGATGCGGATTACCTCATCCTTGCGCATACTCAACTTTCCCGGCACGGTGATGTCCTTATCTGCAGCCTGCAGATTGAAATTCATATTGCCCACAATATTATTGGTATAAACCTGATTATCTGATACTTTCTGAACAAAAGCCAGATTCCTGAGCGCAGCCGACTGCTCCGCCTTTGTCTCGGTCTTCTTATCGTTGGCATTCACCTTTACAGCACCTTCCATCTTCTTGGTAGTGCCGCAGGAAGCCATCAGCAGGAGTGCCGCAGCAGCTACTGCCATATTCATCTTCTTCATATTCATTACTTCTTTTTACCTTTCCTGTTCTTTTTACCCGCAGACTTGCCAGCCACCTTCGATTTCTTGAGCTCGACAGCTGCAGGATTCTTCTTTCTTTGGAATTCTTCCTCGGAAATATATTGCTTATTCTCTATCTTCCATTTCAGGATCTCGGTCTGATGGTCGTCATCCAGGGCCTGTTTCCAATAGCCGACAGCCTCATTCACCATACCGTTCATAGCGTAAATATCGCCGGCGTGCTCCAATACCGTACTATTATTCTCGGTAGAATCACGGTTCTTGAGAGCCGCATCGATATAGGTCTTGGCATCTACATAACGCTCTTCCATAAACAGAATCCAGGCGTAGGTATCAAGATAGGTACCATTGTTCGGTTCTAGTTTGATGGTCTTGTAGCTCATCGCCTCAGCCTTGTGCAGATCCTTGCCTTCCTCGCTCAGATAATAGGCGTAGTTGTTGAGCGCCATTACGTTGTCGGCTTTCCACTGCAGGCAGGAATCATAGGCAGCAAAGGCTGCATCCTTCTGATTCTTCTGATGCAGGATGTCGCCCATCACGGCATAGAGATCAGAAACCAGGTCGTTGGCAGAGAGTTTATTCACCTGAGCTACACCCAGCCGGAACTCATTGAGTGCCGCATCTTCGTCCTTATTCTGATAGTAAGCCATACCTCCGAAATAATAGAAGATCATCTCTTCCGGATTGTATTGGTGGGCAGCCTTCGCCTGCTCGATCACCTCATGATATTTCTTCTGATTCCAGAGCAGCTGAATGGTCTGGATGCGCGCATTGGCATTGTCAGGAGCGATATCAAGCACCTTTTTGAAGGCTGAAATCACGGAGTCGGTCGGCATCTTCTTCAAACTCATATAGGCGGCACGCACCTCGGCTATTTCAGAAGACGGCTGTGGCACATTGAGCACCTTATCGAAGAGGGCGATGATCTTGGTAGAGTCGCCGCCTTCGGTTTCATTGTTCTGGATGAAGGAACGGAACATCATGATCTTGGTCTGGGTATCCGTCTTCTGACTCATCAGAATCTTATCGAGCATGCCATTCGCCAGATCCGCCTGCTTGGTGGCATTGTAATAATCATAGAGCGACATCTGGGCGTAGGAATTATCCGGCTCTTCCTTCAGCACATCAGTGAAGTACTTGAAGGCTTCCTTCTGACGGTCGTGCTGCATCAGCCAGTTGCCCAGCATGGTTTTATACTGCATATCCAGAGGATGCTGTTCTACAAGCGACTTCAGTTCGTTATAGGCAGCCTTCTTGTCATCCATCATCTCATGGATACGCATCTTGGTGAGTGTAAACTGCTCGCTCTCACCTTCTTCGGTCTCCAGACGACTGACGGTATTGAGCATCATCTTGAAGTTCTTCTGCTGCTGATAGAGCTGCGCCAACACGCGGAGCACATCCGTATTGCTGTGATTCTTGGCATAGACAGCCTCGTAGGCATTGATGGCATCCTCGTATTTTCCCTTGCTGATATAGTATTGGGCTAGTCGCTCTGCAAAAATCAGGTTCTCAGGATCCTGCTCTATCGCCTTCTGTAATCGCAGAAGACCGAGCGAATCCTGCTTCATCTCGGTCAAATAGAGAGACAGATAATAATTTGCCGTTGCCGAGTTAGGATCGATGTTCCGGGCGTGTTCGTAGAGATCGAAGGCGGCAGAATAATTGCCAGCTGCATGCTGGCGAGCCGCCTCGGTCAAGAAGTAATCATATCGCTTACGGTTGTTTGGAGAAAGCGAATCCACCCTTACAGTCTGCTGTTGCTGATTACCAGGCTGCACCTTCTTTTTTCGGGCGAGCGAAGGCAAGGCTATGGCGCCGATGAGCACCACAGTCACCCAGACTCCCATGTTTCTTAAATCTATCTTCACTATCAAATCTTATCTAAAAATCCTTATCCTATTTTACGCCGGTATGGCCATAACCGCCTGCACCACGCTCAGTTTCATCCAGCTCCTCCACCTCGATGAGGTCGCACTGTTCGTACTTGGCAAGCACCATTTGTGCGATGCGCTCGCCATCATTGATGACGAAGTCTTGCTGTGAGAAGTTGATGAGCAGCACCATGATCTCACCACGGTAATCGGCATCGATGGTACCCGGAGTATTGAGCACGGTGATGCCATGCTTCAGAGCGAGACCGCTGCGAGGACGGATCTGCGCTTCATAACCAGCCGGCAATGCCATGAAAAGCCCCGTAGGAACGAGTTGGCGCTCCATAGGATGAAGCACGATAGCCTCATCAATATTAGCACGCAAATCCATGCCCGCACTCTGAGGTGTGGCAAACGCAGGGAGAGGCTGATGCCCCTTATTGATAATCTTTACTTTCAACATAATTCTAGAATTTTCTGCAAAAATACTGCTTTTTAGGCGAATAATAGCATTTTATAAGTGAAAATGATATAATTTATTGTTTTTTATTTTGAATTATGCGCACTTTCATGTATTTTTGTGCATCAGTAATGAAAGGATAGTAAGAATCACTTATATAACAGATGGATTATGGAATGGAAACAACTCATATCTAACAAGCGCTTCGGACAGGAGCATAAACATGCCGAACGCCACGACGATCGCTCTGAATTCAAGCGCGATTACGACCGACTCATCTTCTCTTCGGCTTTCCGCCGGTTGCAGAACAAGACGCAGGTATTCCCGCTGCCGGGCAGCATCTTTGTACACAACCGTCTCACTCACAGCCTGGAAGTGGCAAGTGTGGGTATGTCGCTGGGCAACGATATCTCCCGTCACATCACCCAGAAGCGCCCGGAGCTGAAGGATACACTCTTCGAGGAAATCGGAACCATCGTGAGTGCAGCCTGCCTGGCACACGATTTGGGCAATCCTCCCTTCGGTCATTCCGGCGAAAAAGCTATCCAGACTTTCTTCAGCGAGGGTGCCGGACAGGGATTGAAAGATGAAGTTTCTGCCGAGTTCTGGGACGACATCACCCATTTCGAGGGTAATGCCAACGGCTTCAGAATCCTGACGCATCAGTTTAAAGGTCGCCGCCAGGGTGGTTTCGTGATGACCTATCCTATGCTTGCAGCCATCGTGAAATATCCTTTTGCCAGCAGTCTGGCAGGGAAGCACGGCAAGTTCGGATTTTTTACTTCCGAAGTCGAATCTTACCAGAAGGTTGCAGAGGAGTTGGGAATCCTGAGAAAATCGAAACCGGGAGAGCCACTGGAATATTCCCGCCACCCGCTGGTGTATATGGTAGAAGCAGCTGATGATATCTGTTATGAGATTATGGACATCGAAGACTCCCACAAGCTCAAAATCTTATCCTTCGAGGAGACAGCAAACTTACTGCTGGGATTCTTTGACGAGGAAACCCAGCAGAAGATTCGCCAGCGAATCCTGGATGAAGGGTTGACCGATGAAAACGAACAGGTAGTGTACATGCGTGCCTGCGTAATCGGAAAGCTTGAGAACGAATGCGTCAATGTTTTTCTGAATCACGAAGAGGAGATTCTTGCCGGCACTTTCGAGGGATGCCTCATCGAACATATCGCCGAACATCAGCGCCAAGCCTATCAGAAATGTACGCAGGTTTCCCGCAAGAAAATCTATGCCAGCAAACCGGTTCTCGACATCGAACTTTCGGGTTACAAGATCATGGCTACGCTGATGGAGGTCTTCATCGATGCCGCCGTGAATCCATCCCGCTTCTACTCCAAGCAACTCCTGAGAAGGGTAAGCAGCCAGTACGACATAGAGAACGAGAATCTAGAGGAGCGAATCATGGCGATATTGGATTACATCAGTGGTATGACGGATATCTATGCACTCGACATCTATCAGAAAATCAACGGAATAAGTCTGCCGATAGTATAGAAACAAAGCAGACATACGAAATCTGATGCTTACCAACAAAAAGCATTTTAGTTTCCCAATTCCAACTGATTCTTCACAAGATTATAGTATGCGCCTCGTTTGGCAGTCAACGATTCATGATTGCCAACCTCAACCACCTTGCCCTGATCTATGACTACGATTTGGTCGGCATTCTTCACTGTACTCAGGCGATGCGCTGCCACAACCACGGTTCTTCCATGGTAAAATTCATACAGATGGTGCATTATCTCCGATTCATTGGTTGTATCAAGGGCATTGGTTGCCTCATCGAAAAAGATATACTCCGGATTCTTATAAATGGCACGAGCTATAAGTAAGCGTTGGCGCTGACCCTGACTCACACCATTACCCTCCATACCTATTTTCGTATGATAACCCAGAGGCAACGTGCGGATAAAACCATCTATATTAGCCATCTTTGCCGCCTGATAAAGTCGAGTTTCATCCAGAGAATCGCTGTCAAGGGCAATATTGTGGGCAAAAGTATCACTGAAGATGAAACTCTCCTGCATCACAGATCCTGTCACGCTGCGCCAAAAATGAGGATTTATGGAAGTCAGCGGCAAATTACCCACCTTGATGCTTCCATGGTTAGGCTGATAAAAACCCTGCAGGAGCTTGATAAGCGTGGTCTTGCCACAGCCGCTCTCTCCCACAATCGCCGTCACCTTACGTTCTGGTATTTCCAGGCTGACGTCATTGAGGGCATAATTTCGCTCAGCACCATCATAGCTGAAGGTAACGTGCTCTACACGGATGGTCCTGTCCTCAGGCAGTTCGGTAACCTTGTCATCAAGGTCAGTATCCTCATCGGGCTGTGAATGAATCTCATTCAGTCGCTCCAGGCTGATTTTGGCATCCTGGACAGACTGGATGAAGCTGATGAAGTCGTTGATAGGAGCGGAAAGCTGACCGATGATATAGGTGAGAGACATCATCATACCCAGCGTCATATCGCCATGAATGACGTTACGGGCTGCGATGAACGTAATGAGGATATTGGTGGACTGGCTGAAGAAAACGGAACCAGACTGCTGGAACTGTCCGATGGTCAACCCTTTCACGCTGATGCGAAAAAGCCTCATCTGCACACGCTCCCATTCCCAGCGCTTCTGACGCTCACAGTTGTTAAGCTTGATGTCCTGCATTCCCTGTATCAGCTGAATCATCTTGTTGCGCTCGGTAGCCGACTGGCTGAAGCGCTTATAGTCCAATTCACGGCGATACTTCATGAAGAATGCAACCCATAATATATATAAGGTGTTTCCCAGCAAAAACACACCAAGCACGAGAAGGCTATAATAACCGAGCACAACTGAAAACACGACAAAGTTGGCAAGAGAAAAGATGAACCCCAGCGAGTTGCCCATCAGGAACGATTTTATGCGGGAATGATCTTCTATGCGCTGCATCAAGTCGCCAATCTTCTTTGTATCGAAGAAATGGAGCGGCATCTTCATCAGCTTGACCAGGAAGTCTGAAATCAGGGCAATGTCAATTCGGGTATTCACATGCAGCAATATCCAGCCCCGGATAAAGTTCACGCTGAGCTGGGCGATGAAAAGCACGAGCTGGGCGATGAGGATGAGCGTGACAAAGCCCAGGTTCTTTCCATTGACTCCCCTATCCACCAACGCCTGTGTCAGAAAAGGGAAAACTAATTGCAACAAGCTTCCCAGCAACATTCCCAAGAGAAGCAAGCCCACCTGACGTTGGTAGGGCTTGAGATACTTGAAAAAGAATTTTATGTTACGCTTATGGCTCTCGCATTCCTCCTTGCGCTTACCGAAGTTCACACCAGGTATCATCAATAAAGCCATACCACAATCCTGCCCATGCACTTTGGTACTGAGCCAACAGTGCAAAAACTCCTCTTTCGTATAGCATAGTTTCTGAGAAGCGGGGTCAGCAATATAGAAACGATAGCGACCACTTCTGTATTTTTTCACCTTGTAGCAGACCACAAAGTGATTCTGGTTCCAATGGAGAATACATGGAAGCGAAGCATCATGTGCAAGCTGCTCCATGGTAATCCTTACCCCAAGCGTACGAAAGCCAAGATACTCAGCGGCCTCGCTGATGCCCAGCATCGACACACCATTTCGGGTTATATGACAATGCTGGCGCAGCATCTCCGCCGAGTACTCCTTGCCATAATACTTGGCTATCATTCTCAACGAGGTGGAACCACAGTCCATCTCGTCGAGTTGCAGATAATGAGGAAAACTTTTGAGCATAATTAATTTTCTAAATTCAAGTGTTGCCGAATCTCCTCTGCAGAGGAGAAGCAGATTTTATCCTTTTCTTGCGTAGTGATTTTTCTCTGCCCCTCAGAGTTATGTTTACCATTCATATCTCTAGGATGGGTGAGGTGAAAGAGTACTCCATCAATGGTTTTAATACGATAGCCAAGGTTCTTCCATCTCTCTATGCGTTCCCAGTCTTCCGGTCCCCAACCATAAAAATTTTCATTTTCCATACCTGCTTTTATATATGCCTCTCTATTTGCAAGAAAAGCACCACCTCTCATATCCGTTCCATAGGGTAAAGACATATACCTATACAATTTTTCTAAAATCTCTATCTCTTGCGCTTCAATGAACATCTGGCGTATAAGAGGACTTGTATCAAAAAATAACCCAGCGTAAGGATAGACAAAATCAGTATCATCACTTCGCAAACTTTCCATAGCATGAGCTATTTGCTTAAGCGGAAATACCACATCTGCATCCCAAACTGCCAAATAATCAGTCTTGACCGTTTGCGCCATTTGATTTATATATCTGGTTCTATAGAATACAGGATCGTCATCCTTGACATAAGTATAGTCTACCGAGTTTGGCAAAAGGCTCCTTAATATTTGGCTGTCAAAACCAGAAGCCTCCAAAACTTTTATGTCAACAACAAAATATTTCTGTAAGTATTTTATAACAGTCAGAAGATTCTCAAGTCGAATCATTGAGTCTATTCTAACTGGCAACAATACTGTCAAATCTGAAAAATCAAGTTTCTTCACCATCATTATTTTCCTCCCAAGTTCTAGTTAACAACTTTATACCACATAAGCCACTCAAAGAATAGTTGTTGTATATGAACTCCTCATCTATATTCATGCGATTCCAAAACGAACTATTTTCTATTCTTTGTCTTACTTCATCCATATCTAAGCAAATTGTCGTTTGGGATTTCGTGTTATACCACCAAGTCAATGCAACCAAGCCCAATACCCCATCCAACAACATAATGCCTTTGTCATACAAGTCATTTGTGAATAAATGGCACATATCTATTTCTCGTTTCAAACTTTCAGAAAAGCGTATCCATTGTGATTGCCCAGAGGCTTGTGCCACCAACGAGGAAACCAAAAACAAAATATATCTGTTCGGATGCAACACTGGATGCAAAGAAAGCAAGAAAGGCTGCATTTCTTGGAAAATGTGGTCTATTCGCTCTGTACCTATTCCCAAATTTCGAATTTCCACGAGTGTCAATAGAAAAACAATTAATCGGTCATTTACTCTGAATGGTATAGCCTCGCTATAAAAATCCAAAGGTCTATTCATATAGATACTATTAAACAGACTCACGATAAACCGTCTACAAAGGTCTTTCTCCACTCCATCGCTTAATAGTTTATACCTAAAAGTCTCGAAAGCCAAGACATCAATTAACGGAGCTATCTCTTTCCCTTGTAAGTCCATATCTATGGTCTTTACGACCATTTTATATATATACGCATCTATATCTGCCAGTAGGTTCCCCGAAGAATCGGTTATATAGTCATTTCTTACCAAGTATGAGATGCCTAGCCAGATACCCATCAAGCCATTCTTTAAGTCTATGTTCTTGAGGGTTGGGATTTTCGTAGCGACTTGTACAAAAAGCTCTTTTCCTGTCTGAAACATTTCACTCTTTTCATCATGATTACTCATCACAAAGAAGTAAATGCTCGCTCCCAGCTTGCCTTGCAGTAGCCCCAACTTATTATCGCTGAGGGCTACTGCCTTTAATTTTGCATCAATATCCATTACCTTATTATTTTTCTGTATCAACATTGAAAGAATTTTGTCTCATTCTCACTTGCTTACCGCCATGCAAGAACATTTTAACTCCCAATACCACGTATGGACCGTAAGTACTATTTCTAGAAGAATTTGTCACATTTGTAAAATAGGGCAAATGATAGTCATAGCCAATCTTGCGTTTTCCTATGGTGGCTGGCATAGTTGCAGTCAGAGTCCCCTCAATTTTACCATTTGAAAACAATCTATTCAATACTATTTTAGCATATCCAAGCTGCTTCGTATACTTACCTTGCAAAGTAGGGGTTGTAGTATAATTCAAATCGTAAGATGCTTGCACATTCAATTTTAAAGGGCTAATTTTATATCTGGCTTGCATATACATCATCCAAATATCACCTTTGCGTTTGATACCATCCTCATCAGATGTGACATCATGAATATAAGAAAGGTTCACTCCAAGATTACAATCTTTGAAAAGTTTGTAATTTCCTGCCAATCTGAACATCATTCGATGCCAATCTGCATTTTTAAAACTTTCTTTTACCATACCTGTTGGCAACAATGAATAATAAGGCAATTCATTCATGTCTTTATTGTAAAAAGTCATAAAAAGAATGTCAAACAGTTTATCTATACTCATGGTCGCATCCACATAAGTCAATTTTGAAGATTTCAACAGCGGATTTCCACTATGAATCATCTTTGAATCTATTTGGTATTCCGTAGCAGTTAATTGATCCAAATTAGGATACATTGCGGAAATATGGAAATTACTTCTGATAGTTACGATACGCCAAGGCTTGTAGAACAAACGTCCCATAGGGCTCCAGGAATAATTTGCTATATGTCCGACATTATTATTATCAGAATTACCAAGCCAAAGAGCACCACCGCTTACAAAGAAACTGCCCACAGGATGCCAAGTAAGCATCGCCAACATAAAATGTCGGGTATTCTTAGACCAATAGCTTAACTCGTCAGTATTTCTATCCGTATCATTATATTTTCTCCACGCAAAATTATAGTCTGCATAAAAATCGAAGTGTTTGAATAATGGCCTACTGATGCTCAGATCATAAAACACATAATTTTTATCACCCAACGTTGGGGTTTCACTCAAGTTAGAATTACTCCAATAAGTTCTATTTTCCCTAACATTATAATAGTCGTAAGTCAAATCACTGCTGACATATAATTTTCCAAAACTTCCACGGTAGAACAATCCCACATTATAGTCGTTGGAATAATATTTGTCTCTATTCCATTGCTCATATTGGGCCACATTCCCATTATCCTTCTCCGTAATAAAGTACATGATAGAATCCAAGGACTGATTAAAAGTTCCTTTGGTCTGAAAAGAAAGACTATGCCCCTTAGCCAATTGATATTCAGCACCAAGAGATATGTCATACCCCAGTTTTTTACCGATTTTATTTGGATTACCAGAATCGAATACTTGAGAACTTCTCTCATAATTATCCGCATACATACGAGTGAAGGAATCACTTTCCTTATTGACAACATTCGAAAAAGCCGAAGTTATATTAAATGATAATTTATTCACACTATATGTATAAGATTCACCTACGGTTTCCTGATTCATATTGTTTTTGCCATATTGCAAATTCGTATAAGGCACAAAGTCCCAGCCAATATAATCATCGAACAAAGATAGGTTCAGCAACATTCTCCTTCCCTCATACTTTCCTGTTGGATTGTAGGTAATTTCCACTTTTTTGATGCGCTTAGGATTTATGCGCATGGCATAATCTGATGATTTTTCCACGTCATTTACCAAAAGTACAATATCCTCTTCTCCATTCACACGCAACTTGTCATTTTCCCAATCACGCAAAAAGCCTGGTATTTTCTCCAACAGCTGTCCGCTGCTTGCCGTGCCTTTGCGCATAGAGTCGGTGATAAGGTAAATGTCCTTGTTACAGGTCTCTTGCTTTAAAGTTCCCGTGACAGTAACTTCCTTTAAGCCAACATTATGAGTAGACAATGCAATTACACCCAAGTTCTCAGGAAGTCCGAGACTATCCTTTCTGGTATAAGACTCAAGTCCCACATAGCTGACAGAAATTCTTGTTGCCTTTTGGGAAGTATTCACACTAAAGGAGCCATCAGTTTTAGACTTGCATCCACCAACAAACACATTGTTATTGAAAAGCTGAATTGTTGCATCAGCCAGTCCTTGCAGTTTATTGCCAGAAATTATTTTACCAGAATAGCCTTCCGCCATAGTAGTGACGGATATAAGCATTATCAAGCATAACAAAAATAATTTCCTCATATTTTTTTGTATTTTGAATTTAACATACATCTAAAGCAGTAATCCAACATATTGAACTCTATTTCTTGCTTTCTCTTATCAGAACATACAAACTCCATCCCTAAGCGTAATCTCTTGTCACGCTTTGCCATACATTCCCCAGTACAGACAGGATAAAAGGAGCAGTTACCACAGACGGAATATGCTTTATTCTTCTCGATACGTGTTGGCAGAGGAGCGTTCCAACTTACACTACCATCATCTTCTATCGAGCCTCTTGCCATATTGGAATCATAATTATCACAAAAATCGACTTTACCATCATAATAAATAGTCTCAAAATGTGTCTTCTCAACATAACAAGCAGAAAAGAATGCATTAGTAGAGAGAGTATAGCCACTTTTTGCAAACAAATCCATAAGTACATATAAGTCGTGAAGACAATTTTGTTCGAACTTTGCCTGCCAAATTCTTTGAAAATCGACATAGATTCTGTTTCTTAACTGATTCGGAATGATTTCATCCAGTTGCCTCACCATATCAAAATCCTTAAGCTTTTGGCTATTATAGTTCAGGCGAAGAACGACAATAGAGCGACTATTTAGCTCCAACAACATTTTTACATTGTTTAAGATCAAATCAAAAGATGAGGTACTGTTTTTCACCTTTTTTGTTTGATTATGATTTTCTCGATTGCCATCTATAGTTATTTGATAGCGATCTATCTTCACGGAACTCAATTGGCGTATCAACTTTTCGTCTAGAAGAGCCCCATTGGTTGTGATTTGCCCACAGAATTCTATATTGTTCACCAAACAATACTGATACAAATCGTTCGAAATTTCAACAACTCTTTTTTTTTGCATTAGCGGCTCACCACCAAACCAACACAGATGATAAGTCAATATATTATTCTGTTCTATATAAGATACAATATGTTTTTTGATTCTCTCTACATTAATATCTTGAAGTTCTGTCGGTTGATGCTTCTGAGTGCAATACCAACACGAGTAATTGCAATCATAGGTTGGTATTATGATTGTTTGATATTCCTTAGTCTCAAAAAAATCATGTTCTCTCTTTCTTACTTGCTGAAATTCATCTACGTTCTCTTTCACTATAAAACCAGCACTTATCATCTTCTGCAATAATGCCAAATGTGGTGTAGGAATATCAACTAAGTCTTGGAAAGAATTGAGTAAATTAACATACTGAGCCAGCTTCTCTCTCTTGATGAGAAAGAATTTCTTTGTCAATCCATTAAACAATATAGCTGTTTCTGGAAAGTTCGTCAATATATAATTATATTTACTTAGCTTATACATATTTGGAAATTAAGAGATGCCAATGCCTTTATCAAAAACATTGGTATCTCAAAGTTAGAGGTTCTACACGCTAATTAACAGCCAAAATTGATTTTACAGTTACTCTGATTGATAACATAGACATTATCTTGACCGCCTAACACTTCCAACATGTCTGCCTCAGACAACAGACTTTCATCTAATGGTTTCAAACCATTAAAATCAAATTTTGATAATTCTATCATAATCTCAATTATTTAAATTAATAAAACCTTCTACATAGCCTAAGCTAAGAAAGGACTGTTTCTACATTTAGTTTATACGCCAACCTACTAGCCACATCCCAACTTGCATGGTCATTCCATAAAATAGAATTTAGCTTCAAGAAGAAGATAACGGAGTTGACTTCAGACTTTTTCATTTTTAGCAATCCACCATGATAAAGGTCTTGCTTTATCTTTTCACAATAGGTTCGTACTTCGTCAAAGGCCTGCTTTCCTTCAAAATCAACATTATCCAAAGGAAGCCCACCATACATTTCAATAGACCAAGACAAATTATGTTTCTTCAGATAATTTTCTTGCTGTAATTGACTTAAGGAATTCCATGATTGAACTGGTCGCGTATGCTTTGCAGAAACGGCATCCACGATTGCCATGTCCTTATGATTCGAACCAACAAGAACTGGCCAATGCATCTCTATTCCACACCATCTTATTTCCTTCTCAAAAGTTGGTAATACTGCCTTTAGTGCATCCCTCGAAAAACATGGCATCATCATCTCTACAAAATTCGTGTAGCGAAGAATGTAAAAAGGATGGAAAGCCGTATGCTTATATGTATAATAAGACATTACCAAAGATGGCTGAGCTATCTTCAGTTGATACTCCCTCATCATAGAGAATAGCCTATTTACATCCTCTGTACTTATCAGAATATCATCATCCAGCAAAAAGAAATACTCATATTTCTCAAAAAGTTCAGGATGACGATGAAGGTAACGATAGATCATATCCATCTTATAGCCAGCATCACAAGCTACGAAATCTGAATCATTACAAAACTTGTTATAGGAACCATCATAGATGAGTAAGTGCAAGTCGAAGTCGGCATCACCTTTTAGTAACTGGCGATGCAAGCTGTCCTTACCAACAGGAACAAACACGGCATTCTTCTTGTATGACCCATCCAGTCTTACTTTTTCCTCCTTGACAGGATGAAACAGATAGTTTTTCCTATCATCAGGCAACACTGGGGCAATGCGCATTGAAGTATCGTCATAAAACTTAGCATTGTTTTCTGGACGCACAAACGTCCCCTCCCCTCCAAAATCTTCTAAGAGAAATCCCTTATTATATAATAAGGTAGGAAGAAGTACTTCGTAATGCCCCATCCAACCTATTCTTAAATAGGCATCAATACATGCTAATGCCTGACGGGACAAACGATATATAGGATTGAACGACTTCAATAGTTTTTCCTCTGCTATGACTTCATTGCCTGTTTTAAGACTTGTCCACCAATACCAAGTAGGATTCTCTGCCTTTGTTTCAATGACAGAAGACAAGAAATCAGATGTACACGAAGCAAAACTGCCAAAGAAATCTTTCCATTCACTAGAAAAACGGACATCGTCCTCCACTAACCAATAGTAATCATAACCTTGATTCTCCTTATAGAACTTTAATAAGGGGAAATGGTTGCTACCAGGCACCAGCTTACCTTTCTCTATTGGAGTATACCCCAATTCATTCAGAACATCCGAAGTAAAGACAAACAGGTTCTCGATATTTTGCAAAGATACAGGCAATACATCTCCTTGCTGATGGTATGCAAAATACACATCAGCTTTCCCTTGCAGGGATTGCTCCAAAGCATGAAAGGCACTTAATGTCCATTCATTGCTTTTGTTTGTGAGATATAATACTGCCTGTTTCATCTTATCTATTCTATTTTTACTGTTAAAGACTGATTACACCCTTATAGGATACATCATTCATCTGTATCAAAAGTTCGAATTGTCCATATTTTTAATTCATTTTTTCTTTTTGCTTTCTCAAGAAGAACGTATCTTCTTAGGATTATTGCTCTATAATTACAAAAGCTGATATTAAGAGCTCTATTTACTATCTGGGGACGATTTTTCAGCTACTCATAAGAATTATCGTATATAAGCACGTACAGGTCGGAAGTCAGCATGTTCTTTGAAAAATTGACGATGCAAGCAATCCTTCCCGACAGACACAAATACTGCGTTTTTCTTTAGAACGATTCTTTCAAGCATAGAATTATTAATTCATAAAGTAATATTACTAATAAACATCCGTTTCCCTTGAAACAAGATCAGTTTATAATCACCTTTCAAATCTGAAGGAATTTCTTGTTGCAGAACATATTCTGGAATACTCTGCTCAAAAACGACATCTCCATCTTCGTTTTCCAACCTTATTATATATGATGGATGAGAGTCTGAAAAGAAAAGCTCATATTCATCTATTGCAACATTCGGCATCATCATAATTGTTCTCTGAGATTTGTCTCTAGGATTTTGTGTTGGATCAACATTATTTGCCGTAAATATTAGATTTCTTTTTTCAGCAAAAGAAACCTGTGGGTATTGTGCCATTAATACAAACAGCAGAGTTGTATAAAAAAAGATTCGTCTCATAACTTCATTTTTTGGGAGCAAAGATATAAAAAATAAAGTTATGAGGCGAATCTCTTGATTACACATTTTACATTTATCGCGAAATCCAACTAATATAAAATGCTAGAAATGAAAGCCTTATGTATCATATTACATTTTTTACACTGATGGCAATTATATCCTCCAGATATTGGCATCAAGGGTTTTGGCTCCGCTTTTACCAAATAGCTTGCTGTTGATTTTCGAACGGATATTAGTTATTTGCTGCGACCCGACACCCAATAAAAGAGACAGCTCAGAAGGAATAAAATGTAGTTTTACCAATATGGCTACAAGATATTCCCTGTCTGTTAATCCTTTGTCCGGAGCAGAAATGAAGCGAATAAAATCAGGCTGTTGCTTTTCGACCAATGATTTCAACTTTTCCCATTCACTATCTGAGATCTTGCAACTCACTCCATTTGCCTGCGCATGGAAATGATTCACCAGTTCATTATCAAGCAAACTAATCTCCGTCATCCAGTTCTCATTTTCACCAACCTGATGAAAAGAATTCAGAGCCAGATTCATCTGCTGGATTTTCTGTTCTTTCTTCTGCCTATATTGTTCAAAATTATTTTCTGTCATTTTCAAATCGGCAACAGAACGCTTATACTCATCAAGCACCTTATTATAGTCTGCGTTTATTCCAACCAATACTGCCTTTCTCCGCTTCATCTGCTTGCGTATGTATAAAAAGACAACAACTGCAACAAAAATCAAGACAACGACGCCCAAAGCCATAGAGAACCACAGCAGCTGATTCTCCGTCTGTGCTTTCAAAGCTCGCTGCTGGTAATGCTGATAATCATACATGGATTGTATATTATACATAGACTCCACAGTGCTATGCCTATAGGAAGAATCATTGGCATTGACAAACAGCTGGGCATACTTGGATATGGAATCAGGAATCCCCTTGAGCTGATAAGCAGTATGTAATCCTCCATAAGCCGCCTCTTTATGTGTAAAAGTAATATGGTCTGCCGTAAGAATCTTATGGAAATAACCAATTCCCTCATCCACCTTGCCTATGCCGCAATAATATCTACCTATATTATAATATAAGAGTTCACTACCTCTACGAACCTGACTTGGGGTAATAAACTGATCTGCTTTTTGCCGCATCATCTGGATATAATAACCAGCACGCTTATAGTCTTTCCTGTTAATATAGACATCTATGATAGCATTCAAACCATGATACATTTCAGAACCCAGCGCGTTTTTCATGCAGAAATGATGAGCATTGAGGGAAATACTCAAGACTGAATCCGAATTGCCCAAGTCATAATAACCGCTGGCTTGCGTACGATAAGCAGCAACTGCAGCCAATGTATCCTTAGCCAACCAGGCATATTTAGCAGCAAGTCTTGTTTCCTTTATCGTCATCAGAGGGGAAGATCCTACACTATACAAATCTCCCATAGCGCCATGAATCCTAGACAACAAGGCATAATCACACGAAGCACTTGTGGTATCAGCCAATTCCACTGCCTTATTGTAGTTATCGAGAGAAGCAGGGGCATCCTGCAGATCCCGATACACGCAACCTAAAAGATAATATGCCAGCATTCGCTCATTCATAGAGCCATGCTTGTCGTAATAGGCAACCACTCGCTTCATCACGCTATCTGTGGTAAAATCCACAAAGCTCTTATTCATCGCCTTAGCATAGATTAGATCATAATGCATCTGTTGTGCCTTGCTCATATCAGGCTTCTGCGCCTTTAGACTATCAAGCATGGCTAAGGCTGTCTGTGCCGAATCCTGACAGACATCCATCAAACTATCAGCACTTGCCATCTTGGAATCCACAAAACGATTCCCGCCACATGAAACCAGCAGAAACAAAACGGTTATGATAACGATTTGCAAACAATTATAAGTTGTCTTTCTTCTCATCATTGCATATTTCTTTTATAGGATGCAAAAATAACATTTTTTATTGGAACCAAGAATATCATTTAAGGAAGTTTTTGAAAAAAGCCTAGGTAAGACAACTATGAAGCGGATAATATCTTCTTCTAATGGAACAAGCAAGTACAAAAGCATTTAGTAATTTTGCACTTGCTTGTTGAATTCGCGCTTTTTAATCAAACATACATAGCTTCTAAGTCTATGAGTTCCGAGGTGGAAAACATAGAAATAAAAAGCAAAGAAAAAAAATAACACGGACAGATTGAATTTGTCCGTGTTATTTTTTTATCTTACTTATTCATCCACCTGCTCATAATAATAAGAATAGTCTATGCCCTTCATAAAGACCTCACGGTCTTCAATCTTATCAGTTAAAGCATTGGAAATAAGCTGTTTGATGCGACTGCTATCAACAACACTCTGTGTCATCGCAGCCAAATAATCATTCTTGTCAATAAGGCTCCAATCCAGAAAGTCAGCAGCCTTATTATTAGGAAAGTTCCTGGTTAGCAGCATAATGCCTTCGTTGTCGAGAACATCGGTCAAACGCAGTTTACCATCAGGAGCTTGCAATTTCAACTGGTTAGTGGCACTAACCAGTTCATTATTTTCCTTCTTCAGCTTAGTCTTCAGATACTTCCAGTAATTACGGTTTTTGGAATAATCATCCTGCTCGTTCAATACACCAATAATATCCAGTACGGAGTGGAATATTGGCATTCTTTGCCTTATTCCATTTACTGCCTGGTTATGGCAAGATATTGCCCTTTACCAGGGCAACTTTGTGCCATTGCCAGGCACAAAACGATACGTCGGGAGATAAAATTCAGCTGAACTATCTGTAAAAAGACTACTCTCGTTTTTACTCTTCACCAAATCGGCTGAAACCCCTATAAACACTGGAGGTGTGGGCAGTGAAGAGTGGTGGTTCACTCTTCACCACTCTTCACCACTCTTCACTTATCGCGAGGTTCAGCTATCATTTATTCCAAGATCTGGTCTTCATTGATGACAAAGCCTAGTCTTCATTGATGACAGAACCATTGCCTCTCTGAAATTCTTTCCTCTAAAATAATATGGGTGAAGAGTGGTGAAGAGTGGTGAAGAGTGAGTCTCCACTCTTCACCACTATAACTATCTAACTAATAGACCGTTAAACCATATCTGTGAAGAGTGAAGAGTAAAATACTATTCTTTTTCCTTGTAGAAAATCTTGTTGGCACCGCTTGTAATCTTCAGCGCCTCAGGATGCTCCTCAATAAAGCTGTTGATGTGGCGGATACGCTTCTCCTCCAGGATTTCATCCACGGCAATGAGAATGCCCGTCTCCTCTACATCGCCGAAGCCATAATTGATGGCTGTACCAAAGAGCTTCATGGTAGGACTGAGGTTCATATAGGCATTCACCAGAGGAGGAATATTGAAACCGAGCTGGCGAATCTCATGATTCAGGATGCGATAGTCAGCACGGAAATCATCTTCCGTGAAGATAGCAGCCATCTCGCTCTCAGGAGTTTCCAACTTCAATGGCTTCATCGGAATCACCAGGTTCTCCTTGTCATCAAAATGCTTCTTGAGGAAGTAGAGAATCATATCGCGGCCACGACGGATGTAAGAAGGATACATCGTCATCTTGCCGAAGAAATACTTTACATCCGGATAGAGCACGGTAAGGGCACCCAATCCATCCCAGAGATTGTCGAGAGCAAAGATACTCTTGGTATTCTTGCGCACATTCTGATACTCGAGAGAGACGAACGAACGGCCCAGCTCCACGGTATATGGCATATATTCCTTCAGGAACTTATCTGAAAAGTGGAACATATGACTGGTAGCAAGCTTAGGCTGCCCCTTTTCATCAAGTTCCCAATCCTTGCCCAGGAGATAACGGTAGCCACCGATAATCTCATTAGCATCTGGATTCCAGACAATAAGCTGCTTGTAGCAGTTGTCACCAAAGTCGAATTCGTCAAGGTCCATCGATTTACCCGTTCCACCACCTGCTTCGCGGAAAGCGATTTCACGAAGGCGACCAATTTCCTTCAATACATTTGGCGAATCATTAGCCGTAACGATATAGATTTCGTTATGACTCTTGTTGGTCATACGAAGCTGCTTCTCGGGAGTCAACTCGCTCTTCAGCAGTTCGCGGTCAATCGGTTGGATGATTTCTTCTTCCATAATTCTCTATATAATATCGATAATTATCTTGTTCTATTTCTCTTACTTTTTCTATGATTGCTCACTGTAAAAGGGTTCTCACTAGAGTTCGTAAACCCTGTCCTTCACATACTGAGCCCACTCTGTAGCCGACTTGCTGTGATCAAAAGTCTGCCAGGGAATCGGCTTGCCGATGGCGATGCGGAAATGCTTGCCCACATTCTTGTACATCTCATCCACGAGGAACATCATGGCAAGATTGAAAGGCAGATGCTTGTCGCTGAACCTGGCGATGCGATAGAATCGCTCGGAGTTCTGACCACCGAAATGGATAGGCACCACATCACGCTGATATTCCACGCTCTTGGAGATGAAAGTCTTCTTCCAAGGCAAATCGCGGATGCTGCCATCAGGCTGCTTGCGGCTGTTCAATCCCGCAGGGAACATCAGCATGTGGTTGTCACTCTGGAATCCAGCCTCTACCATTCGAGGGAAGTCACGGCTCTGTCTGCCGGTCTTATTGATACCGATGCTCACCGGCTTCAAGCCCGGGAGATTGAGCAGCAGATCGTTTACCAGATAGCGGAACTTACCATCATAATGCGTTCCGATGATGGAGCCGAGGCACACGCCGTCCTGTCCACCCAGCGGATGATTAGACACGAAAGTATAGAGCTTGCCATCATTCTTATCCGGCAAATTCTCCAAGCCTACGATTTCTACATCCATCTTCAGATAGCGCACGCATTCTGTAAGCCACTCCGTACCGGAGAGGTTTCGGCTTTCCCACAAGAACTTGTTCACTTCGTCTTCGTGTATAATCTTTTTCAGCCAAGACACGAGGAATCCGGGAACAAATTTAGCTTTGCTCCCCATCTTGTTCTTCAGTATCTTTTCTATGTCTATCGTTTTCTCTATTGAACCACTCATTTTTAGTAAACCTAATAAGTACGTGCAAAGTTAGTTTTTCTTTTTTAAATATGAGTCATTTTTCCCGAAAAATTATCAATAAAGCTAAAAAATAGTGCATTTTTCCATCTTTTCGGGAGAAATCAAGACAAAAAACATCGTTTTTCGCGAATTACCAGATACCAGCGAATAAAGAGCGTAAAATGAAAAAAATCATTTTTTTGCGCCCGTTTCATAAAATTTGTGGGGAAACATGGAGCTATGTGAGGATTTTTATGTACCTTTGGAGCCGAATTCCTATTAAATAGGTACATACGCGCTGTATATAAGTACATGCACGTGAAAGAAACAAGTTAAAAATAAGTAACTTACAAAAGAAAAAGAATCAAGAAGAATGATCAAGACAGCAGAAACATATCACGTACCCGTGCTCCTCAAAGAGAGCGTTGACGGACTCAACATCCAGCCAGGCGGCATCTATGTAGATGTTACCTTCGGCGGTGGAGGACATTCCAGGGAGATCATCTCCCGCCTAAGCGAGGGAGCACATCTCTACAGCTTCGACCAGGACGCTGATGCCGAGCGCAACGTGGTGGCAAATCCCAACTTCACCTTCGTATGCTCCAACTTCAGATACCTGAAGAACTGGATGAGATACTATGGCGTGGAGGGACTGGACGGACTACTCGCCGACCTCGGTGTATCGAGTCATCATTTCGACGACGAGACCCGCGGATTCTCCTTCCGCTTTGATTCTCCTCTCGACATGCGCATGAACAAGAGAGCCGGGAAGACTGCTGCCGACATCGTGAACGAATACGAGGAAGAGGCACTTGCCGACATCTTCTATCTCTACGGCGAACTGAAGAATTCCCGCCGCATCGCTTCTGCGCTGGTCAAGGCAAGAGCCGCAAGCCCTATCAAGACTACCAAGGACTTCATGGCTGCCGTGGAACCCCTCTTCAAGCGAGAGCGGGAGAAGAAGGAGATGGCCAAGCTCTTCCAGGCACTGCGCATAGAGGTGAATCACGAGATGGACGCCCTGAAAGAAATGCTCCGCTCTGCCACCGAACTACTCAAGCCGGGAGGAAGACTCTCGGTGATTACCTATCACTCACTGGAAGACCGCATCGTGAAGAATATGATGAAGGCGGGCAATCCAGAGGGCAAGGTAGAACAGGACTTCTTCGGAAGAATCGAGACGCCTTTCAAACTCGTCAACAACAAGGTAATCATACCAGACGCCGATGAGCAGGAGAGAAATCCGAGAAGCCGCAGCGCCAAGTTGAGAATCGCAGAAAAGAAATAGAGTAAATGAGATTATCATGTAACTGCAATCATGTAATGCAATAGAAAATGAAACAAGATAAAGAAAAACCAGAAACAAGCAGCCCGGCTGAAGAGCAGAAGACGCAGGTTTCTGAGCCGGCAAAGACCAAGGAGAAAGCACCGACTACTGAAGAGCAGAAGGCGCAGCCGGAAACTCCCAAACCGGCTCCGCAGACTTCGCTCAAGGAAGTGATTGCCAAGCAGGCCATCGAGGAGGAAGAATCGGGATCTGCCAGCTTCACACTGCGCAAGATTCTGGGTGGCGACATCCTCACTGCACAAATCATCAGAAAGCAGATATGGCTGTTCATGCTCATCGTGGTTTTCATCATTATCTACATATCCAACCGATACAGCATCCAGAAAGATCTCATCGAATTGGACCAACTGCAAAAAGAGCTGCAAGACACGAAATACAAAGCACTGTCAACCAGCAGTCAGATAACAGAGAAGAGTCGTGAAAGCAATGTGCTCGATATGCTGAAGCACAGCAAGGACAGCACCCTGCACATCGCCACACAACCTCCTTACATCATAAACGTACCAGAAGAATGAGCAAGTTTGAGCATAAGAAAGTAATGCCGCGCTATAGTGCCATCGCCATCATCATGACCCTGATTGCCACCGCCATCGTAGGAAAAGCACTCTACATCATGACGGCTAAGCACGACTACTGGATGCAGGTTGCCGAGCGACAGAAGAGAGACTCCGTGACCGTGAAGCCTAACCGAGGCAACATCCTGAGCTGCGCAGGACAGCTGATGGCGAGTTCGCTGCCTGAATTCAAGGTATTCATGGACTTCAAGGCACTGACCGCAGCCGGCAACGACTCGCTTTGGGATGCCAAGCAGGATTCCATCTGCCAGGGACTCCACAAGATATTCCCGGAGAAAACAGCAGAGGAATTCAAGCGCCATCTCATAGAGGGACGCGGCAAGAAGAGCCGCCACTGGGCGGTATATGGAAGTCGTATCGACTATAACACCTTCACAGAGGTAAAGGCGCTGCCAGTTTTCCGCCTTACTCCCTACAAGAGCGGATTCCACTGGGAGGAATACAATGCCCGCACCCGTACCTACGGTTCGCTGGCAGGAAGAACCATCGGAGCCATGTTTGGTGCCAAGGATACCGCCAGATTCGGATTGGAGCTGAGCTATGACTCCATCCTGCGCGGAACCAACGGTATCGTGCATCGCCGCAAGGTGCGCAACAAGTTCCTCGACATCACCGACACCCCTCCTATCGACGGTGCCGACATCGTTACCACCATCGATGTGAGCATGCAGGATCTTGCCGAGCGCTCACTCATCGAAGAGTTGAAGGAAATCAATGCCAACGTGGGTGTAGCCATCGTGATGGATGTGCCTACCGGCGACATCAAGGCCATTGTAAACATGGAAAAATGCTTCGATGGCGAATACAGAGAGATTCACAACCATGCCGTGAGCGACCTTCTGGAGCCTGGTTCGGTATTCAAGCCAGCCTCGCTGCTCGTAGCGCTCGATGATGGCGTGGTAGATACTACCTGTCACGTGGAAACGGGATGTGGTGTCTGGCAGATGTACGGACGAGACATGAAGGACCATAACTGGCGAAAGGGCGGATATGGAATGCTGACCTTCGCAAAGACACTGTGGTACAGTTCTAACATCGGTGTGAGCCGAATCATCGACGACCACTACCACAACTGTCCGGAAAAATTCGTACAGGGCATCTATCGCACCGGTCTGCACGACGACCTGAAGATTCCGCTGGTGGGAGCTACTCCTGCCCGAATCCGAATGCCGCACAGAAACAGCCACGGACAGTATGACAACTGGGCAAAGACCAGCTTACCATGGATGAGTATCGGATACGAGACGCAGATACCACCAATCTCTACTCTCACCTTCTACAACACCATCGCCAACAACGGTAAGATGATGCGTCCTAGATTCGTGAGCAAGGTAGTGAAGAACGGAGAAACCATCATGGAGTTTCCGCCAGAGGTGATGCGCCCACAGATAGCCAAGCCGCAATCCATCAAGAAGATGCAGACCATCCTGGAACAGGTGGTTAGCCTGGGACTGGGCAAAAAAGCCGGTTCGCCTAACTTCAAGGTTGCCGGAAAGACCGGTACGGCTCAGATTTCCAAGGGAGCCGGCGGTTACAAGAACGGCATTACCAACTATCTGGTGAGCTTCGCCGGCTACTTCCCTGCCGACAATCCGCGCTACAGCTGTATCGTCTGCATTCAGAAATCAGGTTTACCAGCTTCCGGCGGAAGCATGAGTGGCAAGGTATTCCACGACATTGCCGAAGGCATCATGGCACAGAGCCTGAAACTCGACGTGAAGGATGCCAAGGATTCAGCCTCCATCTTCGTTCCGGACGTGAAGAACGGAAACGTGCTGGCTGCCGACTACGTACTCACCCACCTGGGCATCAAGACCAACACCAACTGGAACGGAAGCTACGCCAACGGCAATCCAATCTGGGGCAAGGCTGAACGCATAGGAAACAGAAGTATCAAGCTCATCAAGGAGAAGCAATACGGCAAAGGCACCGTACCGGACATTACAGGCATGGGAGCCAGAGACGCAATCTTCTGCATGGAGAGCAGAGGAATCAGAACCAGGATTCATGGAAGAGGCAAGGTTATCAAGCAGAGTCTCATACCGGGAACACCGGTCAAGAAGGGTTCCATCTGTATCATTGAATTGAACTAATATATATAATTTAAGGTGTAAATACATAAAAATATAAATATGAAGTTACAAGAATTACTCAAAAACATCGAGCCGATTCAGATTATCGGCGATGCTGATGTAGAGATTTCGGGCGTAAACATCGACTCCCGAAAGATTAAGGAAGGTCACTTGTTCGTTGCTATCAAGGGCACTCAGGTTGACGGCCACCAGTTTATTCCAAAGGCATTGAGCCTGGGTGCAAAGTCGGTTTTGTGCGAGGATATGCCTGAGGAGAAAATCGAAGGCGTAACTTACATTCAGGTAGCATCTACAGAAGATGCAGTAGGTAAAGTGGCTACACTCTTCTATGGCGACCCATCCAAGAAGCTGAAGTTGGTTGGCGTGACTGGCACCAATGGCAAGACCACCATCGCCACCTTATTATATAATATGTTCCGCAAGTTCGGACATAAGTGCGGTCTGCTCTCTACTGTCTGCAATTACATTGAGGGCGAGGCAATTCCTGCCGACCATACTACCCCAGACCCTATCGAGCTGAACATGCTGCTGGGCAAGATGGTAGAGGCTGGATGCGAATACGCCTTCATGGAGTGCTCATCACACGCCATCGCACAGAAGCGTATCGGCGGTTTGGAGTTCGCCGGCGGATTGTTCACCAACCTCACCCGCGACCATCTCGACTATCACAAGACATTCGAGAACTATCGCAACGCCAAGAAGGCATTCTTCGACGGTCTGCCTAAGACAGCCTTTGCCATAACCAATGCCGATGACAAGAACGGCATGATCATGGTACAGAACACCAAGGCTACCGTGAAGACCTACTCTACCCGCTCTATGGCAGACTTCAAGGCAAGAATCCTGGAGTGTCACTTCGGCGGCATGTATCTGGAGATAGATGGCAGAGAGGTAGGCGTACAGTTTATAGGAAAATTCAATGTAAGCAATCTGCTTGCCGTATATGGTGCAGCCGTCATGCTCGGCAAGAAGCCGGAGGATGTACTCGTTGTGATGAGTACCCTTCACAGCGTAAGCGGACGATTGGAGCCTATCCAGTCGCCAGAAGGCTATACAGCCATCGTTGACTATGCTCATACACCAGATGCATTGGAGAACGTACTGAATGCCATCCACGAGGTTCTCGACGGCAAGGGCGGTGAAGTGATTACTGTCTGCGGTGCCGGTGGAAACCGTGACAAGGGCAAGCGCCCGTTGATGGCACAAGAGGCAGTCAAGCAGAGCGATAAGGTTATCATCACCAGCGACAATCCTCGCTTCGAAGAGCCACAGGACATCATCAACGACATGCTGGCTGGTCTCAACGCCCAGCAGATGAAGAAGGTGATCAGCATCGTTGACCGCAAGGAAGCAATCCGCACAGCCTGCATGCTGGCCAAGAAGGGCGATGTAATCCTCGTTGCCGGAAAGGGCCATGAAGATTATCAGGAGATCAAGGGCGTGAAGCACCACTTCGATGACAAGGAAGTGCTTCGCGAAATCTTCGGTATCAACAAGTAGTATTATCATCTAATAGAAAAAGAAAAGAAGAAAAATGTTATACTATCTTTTTAGATTTCTGGAGCAGTGGGGCATCTCAGGTTCCCACATGTGGGGTTACATCTCATTCCGTGCCCTACTCGCACTGATTTTATCACTCGTCATCTCGGCATGGTTTGGCGAGAAGTTCATCAAGTACCTCAAGAGCAAGCAGATTACCGAGACCCAGCGCGATGCCAGCATCGACCCGTTCGGCGTAAAGAAGATCGGCGTTCCTTCCATGGGTGGCGTCATCATCATCCTGGCCATTCTCGTACCGGTATTGCTGCTCGGCAGATTGCGCAACATCTATCTGATCCTGATGCTCATCACCACCGTATGGCTCGGTTTCCTCGGTGGAATGGATGACTTCATCAAGATTTTCAAGCGCGACAAAGAGGGACTGAAGGGCAAATATAAAATCGTAGGACAGGTTGGTATCGGCCTCATCGTAGGTCTGGTACTCTGGGCTTCTCCAGACGTGAAGATGAACGAGAACCTCGCCATCGAGCGCCAGGGACAGGAGACGGTGGTAAAGCATCGTGCAGAGGCACGAAAGTCGCTGAAAACCACCATACCCTTCATCAAGGGACATAACCTCGACTACTCCAGTATCACCAGCTTCTGCGGTGATCACAAGGTAGCTGCAGGCTGGATTCTCTTTGTAATCATGACCATCTTCGTGGTTACCGCCGTTTCTAACGGTGCCAACCTCAACGATGGAATGGATGGAATGTGTGCCGGAAACTCCGCCATCATAGGTGTGGCATTAGGCATTCTTGCGTATGTGTCGTCGCACATCGAGTTTGCCGCCTACCTCAACATCATGTATATTCCTGGCACCGAGGAGCTGGTGGTATTCTTCTGTGCCTTTATCGGAGCCCTCATCGGCTTCCTCTGGTACAACGCCTACCCTGCACAGGTGTTCATGGGCGATACCGGTTCGCTCACCATCGGCGGTATCATCGCCGTGGGCGCCATCATCATCCACAAGGAGCTGATGCTGCCTATCCTCTGCGGAATCTTCTTCGTAGAAAGTCTCAGCGTGATGATGCAGGTATATTACTACAAGCTGGGTAAGCGCAGAGGCATCAAGCAGCGCATCTTCAAGCGCACACCTATCCACGACAACTTCCGTACACAGGACAGCCAGCTGGATCCAGACTGCAAGTATCTGTGGAAGAAGCCTCGCAACTGCTACCATGAATCGAAGATTACCATCCGTTTCTGGATCGTGACCATCATCCTGGCAGCACTCACCATCATCACATTGAAGATAAGATAACACAAAGGCTCTTATCAGCCTGACAAGATAAAGATACAACAATGAGCAAAATTGTAATTTTAGGAGCTGGCGAAAGTGGCGCAGGTGCTGCCGTGCTGGCGAAGAAAGCGGGATTCGAGGTATTTGTCTCTGATATGTCAAAGATCAAGGACAACTACAAGAAGTTGATGGACGACCACGACATTGAGTGGGAAGAAGGACATCATACTGAAGAGAAAATCTTAGACGCTGATGAAGTCATCAAGAGCCCGGGCATTCCTAAGGAAGCCCCTATGGTTCAGAAACTGATGGCTAAGGGCACTTCTATCATCAGCGAAATTGAATTTGCCGGCAGATATACAGATGCCAAGATGATCTGCATCACAGGTAGCAACGGCAAGACCACCACTACTTCGCTGATCTATCACATCATCAAGTCGGCTGGCTACGATGTAGGACTGGCTGGCAATATCGGCAAGAGTCTGGCGCTGCAGGTGGCAGAGACACCGCATAAGTACTACGTCATCGAGCTGAGCAGTTTCCAGCTCGACAACATGTATGAGTTCCGTGCCAACGTGGCAATCCTGCTCAACATCACTCCAGACCATCTGGACCGCTACGAGTTCAAGATGCAGAACTATACCGATGCCAAGATGCGCATCACACAGAACCAGACAGAGGAAGACAGCTTCATCTTCTGGAACGATGATCCTATCGTGAAGAAGGAACTGGAGAAGTATGACCTCAAGTCACACCTCTGCCCATTCTCAGAATTCAACGAAGAAGGATGTGTGGGCTTCATCGAGGACAGCAAGTACAAGCTCAACTTCCCATCCGCCTTCGAGATGCCACAGGCAGACATGAGTCTGCGCGGCAAGCACAACATCTACAACAGCCTGGCAGCAGGACTTGCCTGCAACATCGTTGGCATCGACCACGAGACCCTGCACAAGGGTCTCAGCGACTTCCCAGGCGTAGAGCACCGACTGGAGAAGGTGGGTAAATTCAAGGGAGTTTACTACGTAAACGACTCAAAGGCTACCAATGTGGATGCTTGCTGGTACGCTCTGGAGAGCATGACAACCCCTACCATCCTCATCATCGGTGGTAAGGACAAGGGCAACGATTACAACCAGATCAAGGACCTGGTAAAGGAGAAGTGTGCAGGTATCGTATATCTCGGAGCCGACAACCAGAAGCTGCACGATAACTTCGATGCCCTGGGTATCCCTGTTCGCGACACCCACAGCATGAAAGACTGCGTGGCTGCCTGCCAGGAGCTGGCCAAGCCAGGCGACACCGTATTGCTGAGCCCATGCTGCGCCAGCTTCGACCTCTTCAAGAACATGGAGGACCGCGGCGAGCAGTTCAAGGCTCTGGCAAGAGCCATCGGTGAATAACTTTTCATTTGGCAAGAACTTAAGTGATAATAATTTTAGAGATAGGACAGTTAAGAAATGAACAATAAGACCATAGGCAACATATTCAAGGGAGACAAGGTCATCTGGATGGTCTTCTTCTTTCTTTGTATGATAAGCATCATAGAGGTGTATTCCGCCTCTAGCTCCTTGTCGTACAAGAGTGGTAACTATATGGCGCCAGTAATACGCCATATAGGCCTCCTTTTTCTAGGCTTAGGCACCATGATATGTATGCTCAAGGTTAAGTGCAAGTACTTCAAGATCGTCACTCCTTTTGTGATATTTCCATCTCTGGGCTTACTCATTTGGGTTTTGATAGCGGGACAATCCACCAATGGTGCATCCCGATGGATTAACCTGGTGGGCATCCAGTTTCAGCCTTCGGAAATAGCCAAGGGAGCGGTGGTGCTGGTAGTGGCACAGATTCTCAGTGCCATGCAGACGCAGAATGGTGCAGAACGGAGAGCCTTCAAGTATGTCTTGACGGCCTGCTGCCCGTTTATCATCCTCATCGGACTTGAGAACTTATCCACCGCCATGCTTCTGTGCATCACCATCTTATGCATGATGATCATCGGAAGAGTACCTATGAGCCAGATAGGCAAACTCGTGGGCAGCGTCTTGATATTTATCTGCGTTGTCTTCGCCGGCGTCATGATCGTGGGTGAAGACAAGGAAAACGGAGGAAACAAGCCGGAAAATACGCTCACAGAGAACATCAACGAGAAGGAAGAAGCACCAGGTATGGCAGAGAAGATGTTCCACCGAGCAGATACCTGGAAAGCACGTATCGACAAGTTTATCAATTCCAAGCCAGTGGCTCCGGAAGACGTGGACCTGGATAAGGATGCGCAGGTGGCTCATGCCAATATCGCCATCGCCTCATCGAATATCGTGGGAAAGGGACCGGGAAACTCCGTAGAACGAGATTTCCTATCTCAGGCTTTCTCCGACTTCATCTATGCCATCATCATCGAGGAAATGGGACTGTGGGGTGCCTTCTTTGTGGCATTTCTCTACATCATTCTGCTCTTCAGAGCCGGGCGAATCGCCAACCGGTGTGAGAACACATTCCCAGCATTCCTGTGCATGGGACTTGCCATCATGCTGGTTATCCAGGCACTGTTCAACATGGCTGTAGCTGTGGGCTTGGCACCGGTTACTGGTCAGCCACTTCCGCTCATCAGCCGAGGTGGAACCTCAACCATCATCAACTGTCTCTACCTGGGCATCATCTTAAGCATCAGTAGAACCGCAAAAAAGAAAGATTTGCCTCAAAACGAAGCAAATTTTGACAAATTTGCTGCTGCATAACAAAAGAGTATCATAAATAAGGTAAAAAATGCCATTAAATGGATTTTTTTGATTACCTTTGCGTGAAAATTGTTGACCCTCGGGTCGTAAACAAGAATGGATTATGAATAATGAACTGAGAATTATCATAAGTGGAGGCGGTACAGGCGGTCATATATTCCCTGCCGTATCCATCGCAAACGCCATCAAGGCAAAGCGCCCTGATGCCAAAATATTGTTTGTTGGAGCACTCGGCAGAATGGAAATGCAGCGTGTTCCTGCAGCTGGTTATGAAATCAAAGGATTGCCTATCTGCGGTTTCGACAGAAAGCATCTGCTCAAGAACATCGCTGTTCTCTTCAAGATCTGGAAGAGCCAGCACATGGCCAAGAGCATCATCAAGAATTTCAAGCCAATGGCTGCTGTAGGTGTGGGCGGATACGCCAGCGGTCCTACACTCAACGTTTGCGCTAGCAAAGGTATTCCATGCCTCATCCAGGAACAGAACTCATACGCAGGTGTGACCAACAAGCTCCTGGCAAAGAAGGCAGAAAAGATATGCGTGGCTTACGAAGGAATGGAACGTTTCTTCCCTGCCGACAAAATCATCATGACGGGAAATCCAGTACGCCAGAACGTATTGGAGACTACCCTCACCAAGGAAGAGGCACGAAAGCAGTTCGGTCTCGACCCTGACAAGAAAACCATCCTGCTCGTGGGCGGAAGCCTCGGTGCAAGAACCATCAACGAGAGCGTACTTCAGCACCTCGACCTCGTGAAGGAAAGCGGCGTGCAGTTTATCTGGCAGACAGGTAAGTACTACAACGCAGCCATCATGGAGCAACTCAAGGGCAAGGAACTGCCAATGCTCAAGGTTACAGACTTCATCAGCGACATGGGCGCAGCTTACAAGGCTGCCGACCTCGTGATCAGCCGTGCCGGAGCCAGCAGTATCAGTGAGTTCTGCCTCATCGGAAAGCCAGTCATCCTCGTCCCAAGCCCTAACGTGGCAGAAGACCATCAGACCAAGAATGCCATGGCACTGGTAAACAAGGATGCAGCCATCTACGTGAAAGATGCTGATGCGCCAAACGAATTGCTCCAGAAAGCCATCAACACAGTCAAGAACGAGGATAAACTCAACTCACTCTGTGAGAACATCAAGAAATTAGGATTAAAGAACTCAGCCGACGTCATCGCCGACGAAGTAATCAAATTAGCAACAAGATAATGGAAATCAAGGATATTAAAGCAGTTTATTTTGTAGGTGCTGGCGGCATCGGTATGAGCGCCATCGCCAGATACTTCCTCAGCAAGAAGTTGGTTGTAGCCGGATACGACAAGACTCCTTCCAATCTCACTCACGAGTTGGAGAAAGAAGGAATGCTCATCCACTACGAAGAGAATGTAGATCTCATCCCTGAGGCTTGCAAGGATGTCAAGAATACGCTGGTTGTCTATACACCAGCCATCCCTGCTGAGCACAAGGAGCTGGTTTACTTCCGCGAGAATGGATTCACCATCGAGAAGCGTGCGCAGGTTCTGGGTACCCTGACCCGCACCCACAAGGGACTGTGCGTGGCAGGTACACACGGCAAGACTTCTACTTCTACCATGTGTGCTCACATCATGCACCAGAGCCATCTCGACTGCAATGCCTTCCTCGGAGGAATCTCCAAGAACTATGGCACCAACTACATTCTCTCAGACAAGAGCGACTTCGTAGTCATCGAGGCAGATGAGTTTGACCGCAGTTTCCACTGGTTGCGCCCATGGATGAGCGTCATCACATCTACAGATCCTGATCACCTCGACATCTATGGTACCAAGGAGGCTTATCTCGAAAGCTTCCGTCACTATACAGAATTGATTCAGCCGGGCGGTGCGCTCATCATCCACAAAGACCTGGAGATGAAGCAGCACGTACAGGCCGGCGTCAAGATATACGAATACAGCCAGGACGAAGGAGACTTCCACGCTGAGAACATCAAGATAGAGAATGGCGGAATCACATTCGACTTCATCTCTCCTATCGAAAACGTTACAGGCGTAGAGCTCGGACAGCCAGTGCCAATCAACATCACAAATGGTGTGGCAGCAATGGCAATGGCACAGCTGAATGGTTGTACCGCCGATGAGCTTCGCAACGGAATGAAGACATACGGAGGCGTGGACCGCCGCTTCGACTTCAAGATCAAAAACGACAAGCTCGTATTCCTTTCAGACTACGCTCATCATCCAAAAGAGATTTATCAGAGTGCAAAGAGTATTCGGGAGCTTTACAAAGATCGCAAGATTACAGCCATCTTCCAGCCTCACCTCTACACCCGCACCCGAGACTTCTACAAGGACTTTGCCGACAGCCTGAGTCTCCTCGATGAAGTCATCCTCTGCGATATCTATCCTGCTCGCGAACAGCCTATCCCGGGAGTTACCTCCAAGCTCATCTATGACAACCTGAAACCAGGCGTGGAGAAGAGCATGATTCACAAGGAAGACGTACTCGACCTGGTGAAGAACCGTGACTTCGACGTACTCATCGTTCTGGGAGCTGGCGATTTGGACAACTATGTTCCAGAGATCACAAAGATTCTAGAATCAAAATAAGCCCCCGGAGACAGGGGCTTGTGCAAACAAGAAGAAAGTAATCAATGCATATCAATTGGCAGAAAACCCTACTCATCACCCTGGATGTTGCACTGGCAACTTATCTGGGATTCGCTTTCACCAAGTTTAACAAACCTGATGAAAAGGGAATGCTATGCACCAAGGTGAACATCAACATCGAGGATGAGATGACCAATGGCTTTCTGAATGCAAAGGAAATCAAGAAGAGACTGGAGATTAAAAAGCTCTATCCCCTGGAGAAACCACTGAACAACGTGAATGCCAGAAAGATAGAGGAAACCTTAAAGACCAGTCCCTTCGTGAAGACCGCCGAATGCTATAAGACGCAAGACGGACTGGTGGATATCTATCTCACCCAGCGTATGCCAATTGTGAGAATCAAGAGCATCAACAACGAGGACTACTATATAGATGATCATTATCAGGTAATGCCCAACACCAACTATACGAGCGATATCATCATCGCCACAGGCAACATCAACAAATGGTTTGCCCAGAAATACATATCGCTGGTAAGCAAGACCCTGATGAAGAACAATCTTTGGAGAAATCAGATAGAGCAGATCAACGTACTGCCCGACAGGGGCATTGAACTGGTGCCACGAGTAGGTAACCACATTATATATATAGGTAACCTGCCGGAAAGCAATATCATCAGCAAAAGAGAACAAGATGTAGAAGACTTCATCAACAAGAAGATGGACCGTCTGGAAAAGTTCTACAAATATGGTCTCTCTCAAACTGGCTGGAACAAATACTCATACATCAACATCGAGTTTGACAACCAGATAATTTGCACAAAGCATCATAACAGCTAATTTTATAATTGAAACAGAAAAAGATAATATATAAAGACTATGCCAAAGGAATTTATTGTAGCTATCGAGCTTGGCTCATCTAAGATGACAGGTATAGCTGGTCAGAAGAATTTAGACGGCAGCATCACCGTGCTGGCTACCGTCGAGGAAAACTCGTCTTCTTGTATCAGAAAGGGTGTTATCTATAACATCGACAAAACATGCCAGTGCCTCACTAGCATCATCAAGAAGTTGAAGAACTTCCTCAAACAAGATATTACCCAGGTTTACGTAGGTGTAGGAGGCCGATCTATCAGAAGCCTCAAGAACGTCATCGTGAAAGATCTGCCAGGCGCATCTATCATCTCGCAGGATATGATTAATGAGCTGATGGACATCAACCGCAACATGACTTATCCAGATCAGGAAATTCTTGACGCTGCAACACAGGAATACAAGATAGACAACCAGTACCAGATAGACCCTGTAGGCATACAGTGCAGCCATTTGGAAGGTATCTTCCTGAATATCCTTTGGCGCAAGAACTTCTATAACAATATCAATACCTGCTTCGAGAATGCAAATATCTCGATTGCAGAGATGTATCTCGCACCATTGGCTATGGCAGACAGCGTATTGACCGACTCAGAGAAGAGAGCCGGATGTATGCTCGTTGATCTGGGTGCCGATACCACTACCGTATCCGTTTACTACAAGGGTATCCTGCGCCATCTCTCTGTCATCCCATTGGGTGGAAACAACATCACCAAGGACTTGACTTGCCTCCAGCTTGAGGAAGCTGATGCAGAAAAGATGAAGCTGAAATATGCAAAGGCTTACACCGATATCAGCAATATAGATCCAACACTCAACTACTCTGTTGATAAAGACAGAACTATAGAGAGCAAGAAGTTTATCGAGATTGTAGAGGCTCGCGTAGAGGAAATCGTAGAAAACGCCTGGTTCCAGGTACCTGTAGAATTCTCTGACAAGCTGATGGGAGGTATCATCCTCACCGGCGGTGGAAGCAATATGCCTGAAATCGATAAGGTATTCAAGACTCATACCCATATCGACAAGGTACGCATTGCGAAGTTTGTTACCCAGACAGTCAACTCAAAGGATCCTAAGATCACCAATCATACTGGAATGATGAATACCGTATTGGGACTTCTGGCTAAGGGCGACATGAACTGCGCAGGCAGCGAATTCAACAACGACCTCTTCGACAACCTCGACAACCGTCCTACAGCAGGAACAGGTGCAGAAGCTCACAAGGCTCCTCGCAACCCGAACGAGACAGTAGGCACCGGTGTGGTATTAACTGCAGCAGAAAAGCAGAAGGCTGAAGAAGAGGCTCGCCGCAAGAGAGAGCAGGAAGAGGAAGAGGCAAGACTCCTGGCTGAAAAGGAATCCGAAGAAGAAGCAAAACGCAGAAAAGAGAACAGCCTCGTTCACAAGTTCATGAGAGGATTCAAGAAATTTGTGAAGGATACCATCTCTGAGGAAGAATAATATAATCATATTTTAGAATAGACTATTATGCTAGATAACACAAATACTCCACATATTTTGGACTTTGGAGAGCCAGAAAAGGAAAACAGCATCATCAAGGTGATTGGTGTAGGTGGTGGTGGAGGTAACGCTGTCAACCACATGTACCGTGAAGGCATCCACGACGTAAGCTTCGTATTGTGTAACACTGATAATCAGGCACTCAACGATTCTCCTGTACCTGTACATCTGCAGTTGGGTAAGGAAGGTCTGGGAGCCGGCAACAAGCCTGCCAAGGCTCGCCAGGCTGCCGAGGAAACCCTGGAGGAAATCAAGCACATGCTGAACGACGGCACCAAGATGGCTTTTATCACTGCCGGAATGGGTGGTGGTACCGGTACTGGTGCTGCGCCTGTCATCGCAAGAGTGAGCAAGGAACTCGGAATCCTTACTGTTGGTATCGTAACCATTCCTTTCCGCTTTGAAGGTCCTAAGAAGATCGACCAGGCACTGGATGGTGTAGAAGAGATGTCCAAGCACGTAGATGCCCTGCTGGTTATCAACAATGAGCGTCTCCGCCAGATCTATCCAGACCTCGCTGTACTCGATGCCTTCGGAAAGGCAGACGACACTTTGAGCGTTGCAGCAAAGAGTATTGCTGAAATCATCACTGTTCACGGACTCATCAACCTTGACTTCAACGACGTGAAGACCGTATTGAAGGATGGTGGCGTTGCCATCATGAGTACAGGTTACGGTGAGGGTGAAGGCCGTGTCAAGAAGGCGATTGAGGATGCATTGAACTCACCATTGCTCAACGACAACGATGTGTTCAACTCCAAGAAGATCTTGCTGAGCATTGCTTTTGCCAGCGAAAAGAAAGACAATCCTGGTTTGACTATGGATGAGATGAACGATGTAAACGACTTTATGGAGAAGTTCGGAGACGACTTCGAGCTGAAGTGGGGACTCGCCATCGATCCAGAGTTGGGCAGCCGTGTCAAGGTTACTGTATTGGCAACAGGTTTCGGTCTCGAAGACGTAGAGGGAATGAACCGCCACATGAAGAAGCATACAGAAGAGGAAGCTCGCCGCATCGCAGAAGAGGAAGAGACAAGAGCAGAGCGTCAGAACAGACGCGAACGCTACTATGGCTCAGACGGCAACTCAACCCAGTATAAGCGTCATCCACACATCTTCCTGTTCCGTCCTGAGGATCTCGACAATGAGGATGTAATCCTTCAGGTAGAGAATACACCAACCTTCAAGCGTACCCGTCAGACTCTCGAAGACATCCGCAATCTGGCTTCTGGCAATGCAGAAACGGAGGAGGCTAAGAAGAAAGACGATAACGACACAGTACAGGGAGTCATCAGTTTCGCCTAGGGAACCGTTCCTTAAGCGAACAACTCCTGTAGAACAGAAAAGCTTTTCAGTTCCGGGAATCCCGGAACATGAATCCTATAATATTGCAATATCACCTCTACACAGCGGTTTCGATCCAATCGGGACATGGTGTAGAGGTGCATTGTTTCATAGCTCAGGCGAAGCAGCCCCAACATACGTAAAGAATCCTCTTTATTTAAATAATGTACGTGTGTAGGCACGAAGGATACAAAACGGCCTTCCTCCAAGTCGAAGAAATCGCCATGCGCACCACTCTCAAGGTTAGGCGAAAATCCAAGAAAGAAGGTTAGCCGAACCATAAAGACAATATGGAAATTGGCATAATTCCCCTGTGCCTGGTCGAGCCACGCCACACTCTCCTCTATGAAGGAAAACAATGGAACATTCACCTGCTCGTTCCTGGTGGCTTGCCCCAAAAGCTCTGCCAGAAACATAGACATCGCCAACTTGTAAGGCGAAAAGGGAAGATCCACAAAGGGAAGAGCGATGGATACATCCTTCAATCGCTGCAAGTTAGCTTTCGGACGATGATCGAACTCCAGGTTGAGAATCATCAAGGGCTGAAACAGCTGACGCTTCATCTTCGCCTTAGAAGACTTGGGTATTTTGACCATAAAAGAGACTCTGCCCAACTTTTCGGTGAAGAAATCCACGATAAGTTGTGCATCCCCATACTTAATGGTTTGTAGTACAATAGCTCTAGTTTTTACTTCCATTTTGTCTATAATTATTAAAAAACAGGGCAAAATTACAAAAAAACAAGCATTTAGCGAAAATTTTCGCGGAAAAATTTGCAAGATTCAAATAAAAGTAGTAACTTTGCACCCGCAAATAAGCAATGGTCCCTTCGTCTATCGGTTAGGACGAGAGATTTTCATTCTCTAAAGAGCAGTTCGACTCTGCTAGGGACTACAAACATTAATAAAGAATATAAAAATAAAACATAGAGATGGCAAATCACAAATCATCAGTAAAGAGAATCCGTCAGGACAAGAAGAAGGCTTTGCATAACAAGTACTATGCAAAGACTATGCGCAATGCCGTTCGCAAGTTGCGCAACATGACTGACAAGGAGGAGGCTGCAAAGCTCTATCCTACAGTACAGAAGCTTTTGGACAAGTTGGCTAAGATCAACGTTATTCACGAGAACAAGGCTGCAAACTTGAAGTCTGGTCTTACACAGCACATCGCTAAGTTGGCCTAACTTCCAAGTCAAAGCAAAAGAGATAAATAAGGCTGCTATCCTTCATTGAGGGGTTGCAGCCTTACTCTTTTTTATACCCCTTCGACCTTCAACACATCACCACCTTACTTTTTTCTCCTTTTTCGCTAATTTTCACAAAGAAAACTAGCTGTTTCTCAGCTTTTTTTTGTATCTTTGCACGGAAATAAGACAATTCTAAAAATGGCAGAAAATCAAAACACCGCAAATAATTACTCAGCGAGCAACATCCAGGTTCTTGAAGGCTTGGAAGCTGTTCGCAAACGTCCGGCAATGTACATTGGAGACATTTCCGAAAAGGGTCTTCACCACTTGGTAAACGAGACCGTTGACAACTCTATCGACGAGGCGATGGCTGGTTACTGTACCGACATCGAGGTTACCATCAATGAGGACAACTCTATCACTGTAGAAGACAATGGCCGTGGTATCCCTGTGGATATGCACGAGAAACTCCATAAATCAGCCCTTGAAGTTGTAATGACCGTGCTCCATGCCGGTGGTAAGTTCGACAAGGGTTCCTACAAGGTATCTGGTGGTTTGCATGGTGTGGGTGTAAGTTGTGTAAACGCACTTTCTACTCATATGTTGTCACAGGTCTTCCGTGGTGGCAAGATCTACCAGCAGGAATACGAAAAGGGCAAGCCTCTCTATCCAGTAAAAGTGGTAGGCGAGACCAACAAGCGCGGTACACGCCAGCAGTTCTGGCCAGACCCAACAATCTTTACCCACACAGTCTATAAGTGGGACATCATCGCCAACCGTATGCGCGAGTTGGCATTCCTCAATGCGGGTATCAAGATTACCTTGAGAGATCTGCGCCCAGACGAGGACGGAAAGACCAAGGAGCAGGTTTTCCATGCGAAGGATGGTTTGAAGGAATTCGTTCGCTACGTGGATCGCCATCGCACCCACCTCTTCGATGACGTCATCTATCTGAAGACAGAGAAGCAGGGTATTCCTATCGAGATTGCCGTGATGTACAATACAGATTACTCAGAAAACATCCACTCATACGTCAACAACATCAACACCATCGAGGGTGGTACCCACCTGACTGGTTTCCGTATGGCGTTGACCCGTACCTTGAAGGCTTACGCTGAAGCTGACCCAACCATCTCCAAGCAGATTGAGAAGGCAAAGGTAGAGATTGCACCAGAAGACTTCCGCGAGGGTCTTACCGCCGTTATCTCTATCAAGGTAGCAGAACCTCAGTTTGAGGGCCAGACCAAGACCAAGCTCGGAAACAGCGAGGTACAGGGCGCCGTTCAGCAGGCTGTAAACGAAGCTTTGTCTGATTACCTGGAGGAACATCCAGACGAGGCTAAGCGCATCTGTGAAAAAGTTGTTCTGGCTGCAACAGCACGTATCGCTGCCCGCAAGGCACGCGAGAGCGTACAGCGCAAAAACTTCATGACTGGTGGCGGTCTTCCTGGTAAGCTTGCCGATTGTTCTATGAAGGATCCTAAGGAATGCGAGATTTTCCTCGTCGAGGGTGATTCCGCTGGTGGTTCTGCCAAGCAGGGTCGCGACCGTTTCCGCCAGGCTATCCTCCCATTGCGTGGTAAGATTCTGAACGTAGAGAAGGTTCAGTGGCATAAAGTCTTCGAAGCAGAGTCTGTCATGAACATCATCCAGAGTATCGGAGTTCGCTTCGGTGTAGATGGTGAGGACAGCAAGGAAGCCAACACAGACAAGCTGCGTTACGACAAGATTATCATCATGACCGATGCCGACGTCGATGGTTCCCACATCGACACTCTGATCATGACATTGTTCTATCGCTTCATGCCTAAAGTTATCGAGGAAGGCCACTTGTATATCGCTACCCCACCTCTCTACAAGTGTACTTACCGCAGCAAGGTTAGCGAATATTGCTATACAGAACAGCAGCGCCAGGCTTTCATCGACAAGTATGGCGATGGCACCGAAGATAAGAATATCCACACCCAGCGATACAAAGGTTTGGGTGAGATGAACCCAGAGCAGCTTTGGGAAACCACTATGGACCCAGCAACACGCTTGCTCAAGCAGGTTACCATCGAGAATGCAGCTCAGGCTGACGAGATTTTCTCTATGCTGATGGGCGACGATGTGGAGCCACGCCGAGAGTTCATCGAGCAGAACGCAACATACGCCAATATCGACGCATAAAGCGAACACCATATATTGGGGGCAGACTCTGCAGGAGTCTTCCCCCTTTTTTAGGTTGCCGCCTTCAAAAAGCAACAACCCCGACATCATGTTTTTACAACTAACAAAACTAAATTTATGAAGCATCTGCTTTTTACGTTTGCACTAGCTGCCTCAACGTTCTTGAACTGCCAGGCGGCAACAGTTAGTAAAACTCCCCTACCCAACAAGTTGTGGTACAACAAGCCTGCATACGCCTTCGAAGAGTCACTGCCTCTGGGCAATGGCAAACTGGGTGCACTGGTTTACGGTGGAGCCAACAATGACTCCATCCAGCTCAATGACATCACCCTATGGACGGGCGTTCCTGTAAACCCTGACGAAGGTGGCGAAGCCTACAAGTGGATTCCCAAAATCAGAGAAGCCCTGTTTAAGGAAGATTACAAGACTGCCGATTCCCTGCAGCACTATGTACAAGGACACAACTCTGAGTTCTACCAGCCGCTGGGCATGATCAATATCATAGACTGCAACCAGGGAGAATTTACTGATTACTATCGTGAGTTAAGTCTCGACAAATCCCTTGCTACAGTACAATTCAAGCGCAATGGCATCCAGTACACCAAGGAGTATTTTGCTTCACATCCCGACAAGATGATCGCCATCAAGTTGAGTGCCTCTCAAAAGAGAGCCATCAACAGCGACATATTCCTGACCTCCCTCATTCCTCATCAGGTGAAAGCATCCAGAGGCCAAATCACCATGACAGGTCATGTTCTGGGAGATGAAGCCAACAGTACGCATTACTGTGCGATGCTTCAGGTAAAGAACACCGACGGACAGGTATGGGCTGACGATTCAGTGCTCCATCTAAAAGATGTAAGCGAGGCTATCATCTATCTTGTCAACGAGACAAGCTACAATGGCTTCGACAAGCACCCGGTGAAAGAAGGGGCTCCGTATATCGAAAGAATATCTGATGATGCCTGGCATCTTGCCAACTTCACCTATGATGAATTCAAGCAGCGTCATATCGCTGATTACAGGAAACTCTTTGATAGAGTAAGCCTGAACCTGAAAGGTGCCAAGCTTGATGCTTCCCGCCCTACCGACCAGCAGTTGCTCGCCTATAGCGACAACCACGAGAGCAACCCTTATCTGGAACAGCTCTACTTCCAATATGGCAGATACCTGCTCATCAGCAGTAGCCGCACCAAGGGAGTACCAGCCAATCTGCAGGGACTCTGGGCACCAGCCCTCCGCTCTCCATGGCGTGGCAACTATACCATCAACATCAATCTGGAAGAAAATTACTGGCCGGCAGAAGTTGCCAATCTTTCCGAGCTGGTTGCTCCCGTAGATGGATTGGTAGAAGGCTTGTCGGTAACAGGTCGCCACAATGCCCAGCACTTCTACGGCATCGATAAGGGATGGTGTGCCGGACATAATACCGATGCGTGGACGATGAGCAACCCTGTGGGAACCGGAAACGAGAGCCCACAATGGAGCAATTGGGCGATGGGTGGAGCCTGGCTTGTAGAAACCCTCTGGGATCACTACGACTATACCCGTGATACGGAATATCTCCGCAATACAGCCTATCCTTTGATGAAGGGCGCTGCCGATTTCCTGTTAGCATGGCTCATCCCAGACCCGCACAATCCGAACGAACTGATTACAGCCCCTTGCACATCGCCAGAGGCAGATTATATTACCGATAAGGGCTACCGTGGCAGCAGTTTCTATGGTGGAACCGCCGACCTTGCCATCATCCGTGAGCTCTTCAAGAACACTATCAAGGGAGCGAAAGCCCTAGGTATCGACAGTGATTACCAGCAGCAGTTGCAAGCTGCCCTCAATCGCCTGCGTCCTTACCACATTGGAAAGCGAGGCAACCTGATGGAGTGGTATCACGATTGGGATGACCAGGATTGGCATCATCGCCATCAGTCTCACCTGCTCGGTCTCTATCCTTTCCACCAGATTTCGGTAGCAAAGACACCCGAGCTTGCTGCAGCTGCAACCAAGACTTTGGAAATCAAGGGCGACAATTCTACTGGTTGGAGCACAGGCTGGAGAATCAACCTCTGGGCTCGTCTGCATCGTGCCGACAAGGCTTACCAGATATACCGCAAATTGCTCACCTACGTTAGTCCTGAGGTTTACAAGGATAGCAAGCATCACAGTGGCGGTACCTATCCTAACCTCTTCGATGCCCATCCACCATTTCAGATAGACGGCAACTTCGGAGGAACTGCAGGTGTTTGCGAGATGCTGATGCAATGCGATGGTGAAACGATGAATTTGCTCCCTGCTCTTCCACAGAAATGGCAGGCAGGAGAGATAAGAGGTCTAAAGGCCCGTGGCAACTATGGCGTATCGCTCGCATGGAACAAAGGCAAATTGACTCAGGCAACCATCACCAGCAAAAACGAGGGTAATCTGACTATCCTCTACAATGGCAAACAGAAAATCCTTACCTTCAAGGCAGGAGAAACAAAGACCATCAGATAAAAGATCCATATCGATCTTATCTATAGAGTAAAAGACTATAGTTATCTATTAGAGTAAAAGACAAAACATTAAAGAAAAGGACAAAAGTAATTCAATGAGATACATAACAACTCTCATCATTTCTATACTTTGGGTACTGAGCTCTCATGCACAGGAGTTCGGTACCCACTGGATATCCTATCCCCTGCCCAACGATTCTTCTGAGGTATGGTTCCGCCAAAGTTATATCATGGACGAGCGCCCCACCCAGGCCTTTATGAATATAGCAAGCACTGGCAACTACAAACTCTATATCAATGAGAGAAACGTAACGGGAAGTCTGAAATTCGATGGTATCAAGGACAGCATTCTTCTGAACCGAACCATCGACGTAACCCGCTTCCTCAAAAATGGCGAAAATGTGATTGCAGTATGGTACGCCCCACAAGGCAAGCCTAGCTACGGCAAGCAACTCTCGCTGGAATTCTACGGATGGCAGCAGGACAGCATTCCATTCTATCAGAAAGCAGACGGCAAATGGTTCTGCCGACAACTCAAAGAATGCAGCAATGGAGAAGGCGAACGCTTCCATGCCCACACCAATACGCAGGCTTGGAAATCTGAGGAATATCACCCTTACGGATGGATTCACCCTACCGGTTGCGTCATCACAGACGAATATAGACAGGATTCTGCCTATGTTATGAATTATAAAGCCTTCGGCGACAAGAAGGTTATCAAGGACGAGAATAAGCTCTACAAGGTATTGAAACCAGCCTGTACATACAGAGACTCCACCGGTTACAACATCGACTTTGGCAAACCTTTCTATGGCACCATCCGCCTTACGCTGCGAGGAGCCGGCAAAGGAACCAGATTAAAGATCAATGATTTCCAGTACGTCTGCAACGGAGAACTGGATGAGCAGGCATTCAGCCGATTTAAATTCAGCAAGCAAAAGATATACACGCTTACCTGGAAAGGAAGATTCAAGGAAAGTGATATCGTGGATATTGAAGGATTAGAGATTTCGGAATAAGCTACCAAGCTTTTCGAAATCTCTTTTTTATTAACCTTCCAAGTCGGCGAGTAACTGCTCTGCCACTTCGCAAAGCTCATCATACCACTCCTTACCGAACTTCTCAATCAGCGGACCTTCCAGGAACTTATAAACCGGAAGATTCAACTCTTCACCCTTCTTGATGGCATCCTTGCAGATGCGCCATTTGTTATAGTTGATGCCATACACTTCGTTGCCGAAATCCTTGGCACGGATCGGATACAAGGCACAGGAGATAGGCTTCTTGAACATCGACTTGCCTTCGCGATAAGCACGCTCCAAGGCACAAAGACAGCAATTCGGAATGGTATGTCCATCGCCCAAGTCTTTCAAGTCCTGATAGCAGGTAAACACACAATCCTTACCATTCACGATACTCGTTACCAAATCGCCTTCAATATCCGTATAAGCCACGCCCTGCTTGTCGATGATAGCCTGAGCAGAAGCCGAGAGATCATCCCAAACCACATCGAGCGCATCCTCTATCTCCATGATTTCATCCAGGGTTACAGGAGCTCCCGCATCGCCTTCGATGCAGCACTCACCCTTGCAGGCATCAAGGTCGCAACAGAATTTTTCGGTGATGATATCAGGTGAAACCAATACGTTGCTCACCTGCAGAATACGCAGTTCGTCTTTCTTCATAATGTTTTTGAGATGAATAAATTTCTTTGAGTGTATAATAAAAATAATGATAGCTACCCATGAGTGGATAGCTATATATTAATAGGTGTACCTACCATTGGATAGGCGAAATACCATTCTGCTGCAGATACGCATTGCAGCGGGAGAAATGATGATTGCCAAACCATCCGCCTCGATTGGCTGACAGTGGCGATGGATGCACACTTTCCAATATCAGGTGCTTGCTCGTGTCAATGAGTTTTGCCTTGCTTCGGGCATAACCACCCCAGAGGATAAACACCAGGTGTTCCTTATCCTTGCTGAGTGCCTTGATGGCTGCATCGGTAAACTCCTCCCAGCCTTTGCGCTGATGGCTCGCAGCCTGATGGGCACGAACGGTAAGGGTGGCGTTGAGCAACAAGACTCCCTGCTTCGCCCAGCGGGTCAAATCGCCAGTGGCTGGCATCGGAGTGCCGAGATCCATCTGAATCTCCTTGAATATATTGATCAATGATGGTGGAAAAGTGATTCCATCCGGCACAGAGAAACTCAACCCCATTGCCTGCCCCGGCTCATGGTATGGATCCTGTCCGATAATCACTACCTTTACATCATCAAAAGGACAGAGATTGAAGGCATTGAAAATCAAACGGCCCGGAGGATAACAGGGTGTACGAAGGTATTCCTCTTTTACGAAGTTTGTGAGGTCAACAAAATACTGCTTGTCGAATTCTTCTCCTATATGCTGTCTCCAACTTTCTTCTATCTTTACGTCCATAATGATTTAAGTTAAAGAAGTCAAGGCTCCAAAAAGCCTTGACTTCCGAAATTATTATTAGTCAATAATCAAGTTCTCACCTGTCATATCAGCTGGCTGCTCCAAGCCCATGATGTGGAGGATAGAAGGAGCAACGTCTGCCAAACGGCCATCCTTAACGGTAGCTGAGTTGTTGTCAGTTACGTAGATGAATGGAACTGGGTTCAAAGAGTGAGCGGTGTTTGGTGTACCGTCCTCGTTGATAGCGTGGTCTGCATTACCGTGGTCAGCGATGATGATAGCCTCATAATCGTTAGCCTTGGCAGCCTCGATAACGTCCTTTACACAGTTGTCAACAGCGTGAACAGCCTTAGCGATAGCGTTGTAGATACCTGTGTGTCCTACCATATCACCATTAGCGAAGTTTACAACGATGAAGTCATACTCCTGGGTGTTGATAGCACCAACCAGCTTATCCTTTACCTCGTAGGCGCTCATCTCTGGCTTCAAGTCGTATGTAGCCACCTTTGGAGAAGGAACCAGGATACGGTCCTCACCCTCGTATGGAGTCTCACGACCACCATTGAAGAAGAATGTTACGTGAGCATACTTCTCTGTCTCTGCAGTGTGGAGCTGCTTCTTGCCCTGTGCGCTCAAGTACTCACCGAGGGTATTCATTACGTTCTCCTTAGGGAAGAGGATGTGAACACCCTGGAAGCTAGCATCGTATGGAGTCATGCAGTAGTACTGCAAGTCCTTGATGGTGTGCATACCTTCCTCTGGCATATCCTGCTGAGTCAATACCTGTGTCAACTCCTTGGCACGGTCGTTACGGTAGTTGATGAAGATAACAACATCACCCTCCTGGATAGTACCGTCAACCTTAGAGTTATTGATTGGCTTGATGAACTCGTCTGTTACGTCCTCATCGTAGCTCTCCTGCATTGCCTTCACCATATCGTCAGCCTGCTTACCCTTACCCTCAACGAGCAAGTCGTATGCTTCCTTCACACGGTTCCAACGCTTGTCACGGTCCATTGCATAGAAACGACCTACGATGCTTGCGATGTGTGCACCGTTCTTGTCGCAGCAAGCCTGAACTTCCTCGATGAAGCCCTTACCACTCTTAGGGTCTGTATCACGACCATCCATGAAGCAGTGAACGTATGTCTCCTTCAAACCATATTCCTTACCGATCTCAATCAACTTGAAGAGGTGAACCAAAGAAGAGTGAACACCACCGGTAGAAGTCAAACCCATCAAGTGGAGCTTCTTACCTGTCTTCTGAGCATAGCTGTAAGCGTTGATGATCTCCTGATTCTTCAAGATGTCACCGCTCTCGCAAGCCTTGTTGATCTTAACGAGGTCCTGATATACCACACGACCTGCACCGATGTTGAGGTGACCTACCTCTGAGTTACCCATCTGACCTTTAGGAAGACCAACGTCCTCGCCACAAGTCTGGAGAGTAGAATGTGCTGAAACTGCTGTCAAATAATCGAGATAAGGAGTTGGAGTCTTGAAGATAACATCACCCTTATCATGCTTACCGATTCCCCATCCGTCGAGAATCATTAAAAGAGCTTTTTTTGCCATAATTACATAAAATAATTTAAAATCGAATTTCGACTGCAAAGTTACAACAAAATAGGTGAAGGACAAAATAAATTAAGATAAAAAAACTTCCACCTTTCTAAAAAGATGAGAGTTGATAACAAGATCAACAGGTTCGCAGGATATATCCCTTTTTGATGACAGCTTCGATACTTACCTTTTCATCCAGGTTCAATGCCCGGCGAAGATAGGTAATCTGCACGTTCAGGGCAAGGGAATTGGAGTATGAATCATCACCCCATACTTCATTCAGTATGAAATCCCGCTCTACAAGCTGGTTCTGGTTCTCGGCAAGAAGCTTCAGAATTTCAGCTTGACGAGATGTGATGACTACTCTGAAATTACCACATTGCAGTTCATTCTGCGCATAGTAGAAAGCTATGGAACCGATAAAAACAGCAGATTCTTCACCTTTGCCGTCTTCTTTCGGTTGCTTCAACTCATAAATCATATTCTTCAGGAACTCATGACGAATGCCATCAATGCGCTTTTGGAAGACTATGGTCTTAACCAGGTAATACAGACATCCTATCAAGATGAAAAAGAGAAAGATGCTTCCTATCAATTGCCACATCATGGCTTTGAGCGCTCGAGTAATAGGAATGGGCACCTGAAAAGAAATACCTTGGCGAAACATTGGGTTCGTCTGATACTTCACCGTCACCACACGTGACCATCTGCCTTCGACATCATATTTTGCATTCAGGAAGACGGTCTTGTAATCTAAATGGCGAAAAGAGGATATCTTCCCATATCCCTTATCATCCAGCAATTTTTGATAGGCAGCCAAGGAAGGATGCTTACCTATATAAGCCAGATATCTGCTGATGATGAGATAAGCATCATCACCCGTAAGATCAGGATCATTCAAACGGACAAGAAAGCGATGATTGTTCCAAAAAGAAAGCGTAGTACGGCTACATCCCTTCTTCATATCATATTCAGATTCTATCTTAAGCATAACCGTATCTCTTCTACCTTTCGTAGATGAATTCTCCTGCAACTTTTTTCTATTCTTCAAATCTTGCGCCAACACCTCGTCACAATCCTTCTGGAATTGCTCTACCTGCTGGTCTAAGCTATATTGACATTGAAGATGGAGCCAATAAGCCTGCGTGCAGAACAACAAAACAATTGCTACTCCACATACCATCCATACTATTTTCAGCTTACTGTTACTGTTCATACTTTCCTGATCTTTTGAATTTTGACGGCAAAGTTACTGAAAAATCCGTAAACAAAGGCAAGAGTAATAAAATAATAATAGACGAAAAGATGCAAAAGTAATAACTCAGTAACAGAAATCATCGATTTCATCGGATGATCTCAGTACCTTTGCATCACAAAAACGAAAGAAACAGATAAAATAATGAATAATTGACGAAGATTATGAAAAAGGTATTATTAATAGCATGGCTTGCATTATATGCTTGCATGCTCCAAGCTCAAACAGTAAACCTGTTCGATGAATCAAGCATTGGCATGGGAGATTCCATTGATCAGGTAAAGTATCAGGTAGTATATGATGCCGAGTATATTTACGAAAAGAAATATACCAAGACCGACACCCTCATTGGCCGCATCGAAGAGAAAATGCTCTTGCAGATTGGCAACAAGTATTCCGCATTCTACAGTTATCCGATATTCCAAAGAGACTCTACCATCTCCGCAAATATGGCAAAAGGAATACCAGTCAATTTCTCCGGTAATGGCGGACAGATTAATTGGAAAGTATATAAGAACTATCCAGAACAGGGCAAGACTGCCTATCTCGATTTCTTTGCTGCTGACAGATATTTGTGCATTGAACCGATGGAACCGATAGACTGGCAACTCACAGACAGTATCGATTCCATCTGCGGTTACGAGTGCCACCAGGCTATTGCCAAGTTTAAGGGGAGAACATGGATTGCATGGTACACGGAAGACATCCCTATTGACAATGGTCCCTGGAAGCTGAGCGGACTGCCGGGATTGATTCTCAAGGCTCACGACTCCGAGAACGATTATGGATTTACAGCAGTAGGACTCACAACAGGCAAAGGCTCCATACCTCTCTATTATAAAGGTAAGACTTTCGAGCCTATCGACCGCAAATCATTGACCTCCATTTACAAAAAATACTATGCCGATCCAATCGGTTATCTGCTTCAAAATGCCAAGTATGCTGCAATTGTAAAGATCAAGGATGAAAAAGGAAATATCCTGAAGCATTCCAAGCGTGCTGAGCCATACAATCCGATTGAAAGATAATTAGCAGTTTACTTTTTTGCCAGACAAGCGTCTTAAAGACATTAGCGAGATAAGTGTCTAAGGTAAAATAGAAAAGAGAGAAAAAAGATGAAGAAAATAATAGTTCTTTTCACTATTCTGTTCCTGGTAGTCCATGCGTTTGCCCAAGAGAAGATTAGCGGTTATGTAGAAGATTCACTTACACACAACCGTCTGACCAACGTATCGGTTACACTGCTGCGCAATGGAAAACCCTTGAAGTTTACACGCAGCAAGGGAGACGGAACTTTCCTGATTCCCATAGCACAAAAGCAAACTGGCGATATGCTGCAAGCTTCCTACATGGGCTATAAAAAGCAAAAAACGGCGGTTTCATCGGGAAAAGAAACCATCATCAGTATGGCTTCAACAGCTTTTGTCTTGAA